>Ga0247807_10000196_pt1 | contig 41675 bp, 38 predicted proteins | sample UWRJL074202C1_FD_179931 | JGI IMG/M metagenome (GOLD analysis project Ga0247807, IMG submission 179931) | Plant litter microbial communities from Arlington Agricultural Research Station in Wisconsin, United States - UWRJ-L074-202C-1 | ecosystem: Environmental > Terrestrial > Plant litter >...
CGATGGGCTTCGCGTCAAGACGATCCTGCAGATGGCCGTCGTTCTCACCTACGGCGCCTCGAAGCCCATCGTGAAGATGGGGCGCATGGCCGGGCAGTTCGCCAAGCCCCGCTCAAGCGACACGGAAACTCGCGGCGACGTGACCCTTCCCGCGTACCGCGGTGACATCGTCAACGGCTACGACTTCACCCCCGAGTCGCGCGAGGCCGACCCGGCTCGCCTTGTCGAGGGTTACCACACCGCGGCATCCACGCTCAATCTGGTCCGTGCGTTCACCCAGGGTGGCTTCGCGGACCTGCGCCAGGTCCACTCTTGGAACAAGGGCTTCGCGGCGAACCCCGCCAACCACCGCTACGAGAAGGTCGCGACCGAAATCGATCGCGCCATCAAGTTCATGGAGGCGGCCGGGGCAGACTTCGACGAGCTTAAGCGAGTCGAGTTCTACTCGAGCCACGAGGGTCTTCTCATGGACTACGAGCGCCCCATGACGCGAATCGATTCGCGCACGGGGACGCCGTACAACACGAGTGCGCACTTCCTGTGGATCGGTGAGCGCACCCGCGATCTCGACGGTGCTCACATCGACTACTTCTCGCGACTGCGCAACCCCATCGGCGTCAAGCTCGGTCCCACGACGAGTGCCGATGACATGGAGCGACTGATCGACAAGCTTGACCCCGAGCGCGAGCCCGGCCGCTTGACCTTCATCACCCGCATGGGGGCTGGCAAGGTTCGGGACGCACTTCCGCCGCTTCTCGAGGCCATCAAGGGCATGGAGGCTACCCCGCTGTGGGTTACCGACCCCATGCACGGCAATGGACTGACTACCCCCAACGGCTACAAGACTCGTCGTTTCGACGATGTAGTCGACGAGGTCAAGGGCTTCTTCGAGTCGCACCGTGCCGCGGGTACCTACCCCGGCGGCATTCACATCGAGCTCACGGGCGACGACGTAACGGAATGCCTCGGAGGATCCGAGCAGATCGACGAGGCTACCCTCGCGACGCGCTACGAATCGCTGTGCGACCCGCGACTGAACCACATGCAGTCGCTCGAGCTCGCGTTCCTCGTGGCAGAGGAACTCTCCGCGATCTAGTCAACCAAGAATGGCCCTGAGAGTTCTCATCTCTCGGGGCCATTCTTCGTTTCGAGATAAACCTCGGAGATTGTGGACGAGCTTAGATCGTGAACGTGATCGTGATGCTCGAGCCCTTTTTCACGCTCTGTCCCGCGCCCGGATTGAGCGATGACACGGTGACGAGCGCTGGGGCAACGTCACCGATTGCGGCGTAATCGAGGCTGAAGCCCGCGGCCTCAAGTATGGGACGAGCGTCAATCCACGCCATACCCACCACATCCGGAACTTCTACCATCTCCACTCCACGGGAGGTGATGAGGTCAAGAGCGTCGCCGACACGCACTGTGGTTGAGCCTTCGACGGGCTGGGCGTACAGCACGTCGCCCGCGGGAACCGTGTCGCTGTAGTCGCCCTCTCGAGCAGCACCGAACGCGAGGCCGGCCTCCGCGAGAGCCGCCTTGGCCTGATCCTGGGTCATGCCCGAGACATCGGGGAGCGGCCCCACCGAAACGATGAGAGTAACGGGCTGCATCTCGCCGTACTGCGCGACCCCGCTCAGGGAACTGCCCGAGCTGTCGCCCGCGAGTGCATCGATGACCGTGCCGGCGGGGACTTCGCCATCAAACTGCTTGATCGGGGTGAGTGCAGTGAACGGTGCCGCGGCGATCGCCGCATTGGCGTCGTCCTCAGTCATGCCAGCGAATACAGGAACATTCTTGAGGGCGGGTCCCGTTGAGATCATGAGCTTCACGGGGCTGCCCGGCTGCACCGTCGAACCTAGCTCTGGATCGGTGTTTGCGACCATTCCGACGGGCACCTCGAGGTCCGCAACCTCTCCTCGCTCATCCGAAACCGCAAGACCCAGCTCTTGCAGCTGTGTCGTTGCTGCTTCCGGCGTCATGCCAGAGAGCGACTGCGGAATGGTGACCTGGGCACCCGGTCCGGCGCCGAAGTACCAGCCAGCACCGGCCGCAAGAAGCACGACCACCGCGATGATGGCCGTGATGATCATGCCGCGCTTGCGGCGCTTTTTGGTCTGGGTAGCGAGAGCTGCGGCGCTCGTCTGCACGGGAGGATTGACGGCGGGAACGCCGCGGGATCCAAGAATCTGGGTTTCCGCGGTGCCGCCCTTGGCGAGCACCGTCGTCGGCGCCGCCGTGGGCATAACCATCGTGCGTTGCACTGTTGTCGATCCGGTTGGATCTGATGTCATCATGGCGCTGTGCTCGTCGAACAGACGATCCAGCATGACGCGAGCGTCTTTCGGGCGGTCGTCCGGTTCGCGAGAGGTCGCCCACAAGACCAGTTCGTCGAGCTGGGCGGGGACCTTGGAATTCTTGGCGCTCGGCGCGGGAACCGAGTCGTTGGCGTGCTGGTAGGCGATCTGCATGGGCTGCTCGCCCTTGAACGGCTGCTCACCCACGAGCATTTCGTACATCATGATGCCCACGGCGTAGATGTCACTGCGGGTGTCCGCGATGCCGCGAGTCACGAGTTCGGGGGAGAGGTAGGCGATTGTGCCGAGCAGCGCCGCGCCCGTAGCCGTGTTTGCCGATGCGGCTCGGGCAAGACCGAAGTCACCGATCTTGATACGACCGTCGTCCGCGAGCAGCACGTTCTCGGGCTTGAGGTCGCGGTGCACGATGCCCGACTTGTGGGCTGCTGCCAGTCCGCCCAGAACCGCTTCCATGATGTCGAGGGTTTGCTCGGTCGTGAGCACCTTGTGCTCGGTCAGCAGATCGCGCAGCGTGATGCCGGGCAGGTACTCCATGACGAGGTACGCCATGTCGCTGTCTTGACCCTGGTCAAAGACGTTGACGACGTTGGGATGCGCGAGGCGAGCGGCAGAGCGCGCCTCCTGAATGAAGCGTTCCTTGAACTGGCTGTCGTCAGCGAGGTGCCCGTGCATGACCTTGATCGCGACGCGTCGTTCTAGTCGCAGATCGGTCGCCAGATACACGGTTGCCATTCCGCCTCGGGCAATCCGAGAACGGATCTGGTAACGGCCGTCGAGAAGACGACCAATCATCGGGTCCGTGCTGTTGACGCTCACCATGCGAGTCTAAAGTTCGAGACTGGGCGAGCCCCGCTAGACACGGCGAGAGGGGTTACCCGAGTTCTGCGAGCCACGCGCGTGCTGATGCTTCCCACTTGGCGTAGGCGTCGGGATAAGCGGAGATCTGTACACGCTGCGCAGCTACCGTGAGGGGCATCGATTCCCAGCCATCTACGTCGAGAAGCCCCTGGGTGCGGCCCGTGTTGGGGTTGCTGGGGCCACCGTAGAAGAGCTGAGCAGCGTGACGCGGAGTCGTGAGCTGGTCCGGAGTTCCCCAGCCGGAACTCGGGCGCTGCTGGAACAACCCGACAGAGTCACGGTCACCCCAGTCAAGGTTGCGCATGCTCGACTCCTGCATTGCCGTCGCGAGAGCGATAACGATTCCGTAATCGGAGACTCCGAGTTCGCGACCGACCTCGATGATGGTGGCGGCATTGGTGCGCATCTCGTCGTTCAGCGTGGTGATCGGTTCCGTCAGGGGAGTCACCGAGACTGCGGCCACCATTGCGCCAGGAATGATCAGGCTCTCGCCCGAGAAGATGAGGCTAGATGCTGTGAGGCCGTTGCTATCGAGAAGCGCCTGCTCCGACAGCCCGAAACGGGCGGCGATGCCCGAGATCGTGTCGCCGACGGCGATCGTGTAGGTCGACCCCGGGGCCGGAGGAGCCGGGGGAGCCGGATCGATGGGGGTCACGTCAACGGCGAGTTCGGCATCCACAATCTCGTTGGATGGCGGAACTGCTCCCGAAGTCTCGGGGATCGCGAGCGTCTGCCCCGGGTAGATGATGCTCTCCGCGCTCAGCCCATTGGCGGTCAGAACGGTGGACGTAGAGATCCCAAAGCTCTCGGCGATGCTCGAGATGGTGTCTCCCGCAACGATCGTGTAGCGGCTGGACTGGGTGGTCTTCGCCTCGGCGATGACGACGGGAGGCAACGTCCCGGCGTTGGTGAGCTTGAGTTCTTGTCCCGGGAAAATCATCGACGACCAAGACAGGCCGTTGAGAGCGAGCACGGATGCCGTTGACAGTCCGTAGCGGCCGGCAATCTCGCTCACGGTGTCACCCGCCGCGACCGTGTAAGTCTCGGGAGCAGCAGTTCTGGCGAAGGATGTGGTCGCGTTGCTCGCGGCAGCGGCCGCCGCCGCGACGGCACCGCGCAGACTCTTGCTCACGTCAGCGGGAAGCGGCTTGGGCTTCGCGTTCACGGGTTCCGCGGGCCCGGTCAGATTAAGGGTCATCGCCGCGAGCGAACCCACGAGGATGATCGGAACAGTTGAGAACGCGGCCTTCTTGGCAGACCGACGTCTACGGGCGAGCGTCTGGTGATTAGTGGGTGTGAGTCCCGCGAACACAGAGTGTGCGAGCGATCCTGGTGTGTGAGGTGCTGTTTCGGTCATCAGTAGTTCCGTCCTACTCCCCGGCCCCGAGAAGGTACTCGCGTGCGACACCTCTGGCATCGACACTTCACAGTGACACGTATGAGCATCACTGTCAATTAGTGGTGCTGATGTGATTTGAATTTACCTGCCCGAAACATTTCTTCTCAGCGGGTGTGTGCTGCAACAGCCGTTGACGCGTGCCAGTCTTAGAGGGTGAGTGAAACATCCGACCTGACCTGGCTAACAATTCCCGACCTAACGCAGATCCTGGGGCTCAAAGTCAGCCAGGTTCGTCGACTCATCGAAGACCGGTCTTTGCTTGCCGCGAAGATCGATGGCGTGTGGAAGGTGCCCGAGCTCTTCATCAAAGACAACGAGCCGCTCCACGAACTTAAGGGAACGCTTATCGTTCTCGCCGACGCCGGCTTTAGCGACGAGGAGAGCATGCACTGGCTCTTGTCGCCGGAAGAGAGCCTCGTCGTGAGTCCTATCGACGCACTGCGTGCTGGACGTAAGGCCGAGGTTCGCCGGGTGGCGCAGGTTCTCGGCTTCTAGGACGTTCTGCGGATGACGGTATCCGCGAGCGAGAGCAACTGGGTCTTGGCAGAGGCCGCGATGGGTGCTCTGCTGAGCGCGGTGCGGGCGAGCCCCACATTGTGCTCGACGATCGACTCCACCTCGTCGACAGCGCCGCATTCGCGAATAGCCGTGCGGATCATGTCGATCTGTACTCGATCCAGATCGGGATCGCCCATGAGCTCGTCAAGCAGATTGCGCTGAGGGGCCGGAAGCTTTGTGCGCGCGAGGGCAATGAGTACCGTGCGCTTTCCTTCTGTGAGGTCGTCTCCCGCGGGCTTGCCGGTGACATCCGGGTCCCCGAAAACTCCGAGCATGTCGTCGCGAAGCTGATACGCAACACCGAGCGGCAGCCCGAAAGACCGCAAGGCACCGAGTTGCTCCGGCGTCGCCCCGCCGAGCGACGCTCCGATAACGAGAGGTGCTTCGACGCTGTACTTCGCCGACTTGTAGACGATGACGCGGTGCGCTCGAGCGAGGGCGGACGACTCGGGATGAGTGTTCCAGGCATTTTCCTCAAGGATGTCCAGGTATTGCCCCGCCGTGACCTCAGTGCGCATCGCGGAAAACTGCGCGCGTGCGGCGAGGGCGCGGGCGGGAGAACGCAGGAGCGCCGAGCCTTCATCAAAGATCTCGTCGCTCCACCCCAGCAACAGGTCACCCAGGAGTAGCGCCGCGGATTTGCCGAAGGCTTCGGGTGAGCCGGCCCACCCGCTGTCGCGGTGAATCGACTCGAAGATTCGGTGGGCTGCTGGTAGGCCGCGTCGGGTGTCTGAGTTGTCCATGATGTCGTCGTGGACGAGTGCTGCGGCGTGAAAGACCTCAAGCGAAGTTGCTGCCCTGACGATCGCGGGAAGGTCCGCGGAGATGTCGTCATCGGGAAGTGGGTCGAAACCGCTTGCGACTGAGCTGACCGCTTGCCAGCCCCAGTAACAAAACAGTCCACGGAAACGCTTGCCGCCGGTGAGGAAGGAGCTGGCCACATCCGTGACAACCGCGAGCTCGTGTGCAATGTCGGTGAGGCTACGGCGTTGACCGTCAAGGAAGGCTTCGATATCGCGTTGAATCAGGTCAACTAACCGGGTACTCTCAGCCACCCGTCTAGCCTAGCTAACGAGACGGGGCGTACTATGGAGTTCTAAGCGCCTCCAGTGAAGGAAAGGGATCAGGATGCCACTTTCTGAGCAAGAGCAGCGCCTCCTCGAAGAGATGGAGCGCAGCCTCTATCAGAACGACGCAGATTTTGTTGCGACGAGTGCCCGTCGAGGCGCCCCCAACTACACGATTCTTGCGCTGGGGGTTCTGATCGCCGTCCTCGGAGTCGGCACCCTCGTTGCGGGGGTAATCACGCAACTTCTGTTCCTCGGCATCCTCGGTTTCGCGATCATGTTCGGTGGAGTGCTTCTCGCGGTGGCGCCGCCACGTAAGGCCGCTCCCGAGGAGCCCGTCGCCCCGACCCAGCGCAAGCGTGCAACGAGTTCGCGCGGGTTTATGGACAACCTCAACGACCGTTGGGACAAGCGCCAGGAAGACCGCGAATAGCGCTCCACTACTAACCCACAACCGCTAACTTCAGGGGCCAGCCTTCGGGCTGGCCCCTTTTTTGTGTTTTTCTGGCCAATTTCGGCCCTTTTTCCTCCATTTCCCTCCACACAATGTGCCCAGTAAATTACTGGGCACTTTTTGTGTTTGTTGGCAAATCTGTGCAAATAGCAAGACTTTGTGGGGGGAAGTGGAGTAAAGTGGAGGGTACCTGAATCTGGGCCGGAGAATGAGGGGAGTGCCAGCGATGTTTTTGGGCACCTACTCTCCGAAGCTCGACGAAAAAGGGCGCATCATCCTGCCGGCCAAATTCCGGGATGAGCTGGCCTCCGGAGTGGTCATCACTCGTGGCCAAGAGCGCTGCCTCTACGTGTTCAGCCAGCGTGAGTTCGAGACGATCCACGAGAGCATTCGCCAGGCATCCATTACGAACAAACAGAACCGTGACTTCCTGCGCCTGTTCCTCTCCGGCGCAAACCAGGAGACGCCGGACAAGCAACATCGCGTCACCCTTCCCGCGATGCTGCGCAGCTACGCCGGACTGGATCGGGAGCTCACCGTCATCGGTGCCGGCAACCGAGCCGAGATCTGGGACACCGAAGCCTGGAACACCTACTACGACAGCGCCGAATCCGACTTCATCAACAACACGGAGGAGGTGATCCCGGGTCTCTTCTAGTCGCTGTAGTGCTGACTCCCAGCCGGCAAGCCCTGACTTTCTTCCCCGATGTCAGGTCTTCACCGGATGGGGATCAGCACAACAGAAACCGGAACCCCTTCTCCTCATGGCAGACAACACGATTCACACCCCGGTCATGCTCGAGCGCACGATTGACCTGCTGGCCCCCGCCCTTGAGGTGGATGGCGCAGTGGTCGTCGATGCGACGCTCGGCATGGGGGGTCACTCCGAAGCGCTGCTCGAGCGCTTTCCGTCCATCACGCTCGTGGGCATCGACCGAGACACCGACGCTCTGGCAATCGCGGGGGAGCGACTCGCGCAGTTCGCCGATCGCACGCATCTCGTTCACGCGGTGTACGACGAGTACCCCACTGTTCTCGCCGATCTCGGCATCGAGGCCGTTCACGGCATCCTCTTCGACCTCGGCGTCTCATCCCTGCAGCTCGACCGCGTAGAGCGGGGCTTCTCGTACTCGAAGGATGCGCCCCTCGACATGCGCATGGATGCAACGAGCGAGCGCACGGCCGCAACCATCCTGGCGACATACAGCGAGCTAGAGCTTCGTCGAATCTTCTACGACTTCGGTGACGAGAAGCTCGCTCCCCGCTACGCGAGCCGAATTGTGCAGCAGCGCGAAGAGCGTCCGTTGACGACCTCGGCGGAGCTCGTTGAACTCATCATTGCCGCGACCCCCGCCGCAGCTCAGCGCGCTGGCCACCCCGCCAAGCGCGTGTTCCAGGCGCTGCGTATCGAAGTCAACGAGGAGCTCTCGGTGCTCGACCGAGCAATCCCCGCCGCGGTCGACTCTCTCGCCGTTGGCGGACGAATCGTTGTGCTTTCGTACCAGAGCCTCGAGGACCGCATTGTCAAGCGCGCACTGCAGTCGCGCTCTCGTTCGACCGCTCCCGCGGGACTTCCCGTTGAGCTTCCCCAACACCGCCCCGAGCTCAAGCTGCTCGTTCGCGGCGCAGAACTTGCCACAGAAGAAGAAAAAGCACGAAACCCTCGTGCGACACCCGTGCGCCTGAGGGCTGCAGAAAGACTGAGGTCGCTCGTATGAGCTCATCAGCAGCGTTCGCGCTTCCTAGCGCGCTTCCCGAACGCGAACAACACCCCCGCCACGTCGAAATCGTCACGACTCGGGCGCAGCGCAAGGCTCGCCCGAAGGTTGCATACGCTCTCGTGACCGTCGCGAGTCTTTTTGTGATCTTCGCCGCCCAGCTGATCCTGAGTATCGTCGTTTCCGAGGGCGCGTACCAGATCTCGGCGCTGCAGGTCGAGCAGAAGGATCTGATCCGTTCACAGCAGGCCCTTACCGAGGACCTCGGACTGCTCGGTTCTCCGCAGAACCTCGCGGCGAACGCTGCTGCGCTCGGAATGGCTCCCAACCCCGCGCCTCTGCAACTCGACCTCACCACGGGAGCAGTAACCGGCGCGCCGGGGTCATTTGACCCGGCTGGATGCGGTGGCGCCTGTAACCTCGTGGCCAACGAGTTGCTTGCGGGCAAGCCCCTGGTGACCGCGCCCACGGCGGAAACGCCCGCAGTTCAGCCCACTCCATCCACTTCCACCCCCGAGACTCCAGCGGTTGTCGAGTCGATCCCGGCTCCGGTAACGCACTAGAAGCGGACGTTTGCCCCCAATGATGAAGACACGACGCAGTCGCGCACGAATCTCTTTCATGGTGATCGCGGTCTTCGCGATCGTTATGGTCTTTGTAGTGCGGCTCGTCGACATCCAACTCGTGCAGGCAGAAGAACTCAACGCTGCCGCCCTCGACAAGCGTGCACAAGACCGCACGATTTATGGGGTGCGAGGGGACATCGTCGATACGTTCGGTGCGCCGCTCGCCTCAAGCGTGGAGCGTTACGACATCACCACATCCCCACGAGTTGTTCTGGGCAGGCAAGACGTCAACGACGGCGTTCCTGAGGCGCTGGCGAAGCTCGGCGAGATCACGGGACAGGATCCCGCGGCACTCATGGCGGCCATTCAGGCAGACCCCGACTCGGATCACGTGTATCTCACGAGGAAAGTCACGCTCGACGTCTACAACGCGGTTCAGGCGCTGAACATCCCGTGGCTGTACTACGACCTGAACCCCAGCCGCACCTACCCGAACGGCGCAGTCGCGGGCAACCTGATCGGGTTCTTGAACACCGACGGCCCCGGTGGAGGTCTCGAGCTCAGCGAAGACAAGTGCCTCGCGAGCGAGAACGGCTCGGCAGTATTCGAGCGCAGTGAGGATGGCGTCGCGCTACCCGGGAGCCAGATCGTCACCGACGAGGCAGTCAACGGGGGAACACTAAAACTCACGATCGACCGTGACCTGCAGTACTACGTGCAGCAGCGAATGATCCAGACAGCCCAGCAGCTTGGCGCTACCTGGACGACCGCCGTGGTCATGCGAGTCTCCGATGGCCACCTCATGGCCGTGGCTGACTACCCGTCCGTCGATCCGAACAACGTCGATGGTGTGCCCAACACCGCGCTCGGCTCCTATGCATTCACCGCGCCGTACGAACCGGGCTCGACGATGAAGGTGCTCACGGCGGCAACGCTCATCGACGCAGGTCTTGCCACTCCCGCAACCCAGGTGACGGCACCCGGCCGGTTCTACCTCTCGGACGGCAACTACATCAAGGACGCGTGGGTTCACGGCGACATGAACTACACCCTCGCTGGTGCGCTCGTCGACTCATCAAACACCGCGTTCTCGATCCTCACTCAGGGCGTCGACAAGGATGTTCGTCGCGATTACATGCTGAAGTTCGGCTTCGACGTGCAGACCGAGGTCGGCTTTACGGGGGAAGCCGAAGGATGGGTGCACCCCACTCAGGACTGGGACGAGCGCACTAACCTCACCGTCGGGTTCGGTCAGGGACTCACCGTCACCTCAGTGCAGCTTGCCAGCGCCTACCAGGCCATCGGCAACAAGGGCGTTCGCCTTCCCGTCACCCTCGTCGAGGGATGCGAGCACAAGGACGGCACGGTCACCGACCAACCCTCGACCGAGCAGCGCAGGGTCGTCTCCGAGAGCACAGCCCGCCAGGTGCTCGACATGATGGAAATGCGCGTGACCAACGGTGGAGATGTCGCGGCTCTGACGATCCCGGGATATCGCATCGCGGCCAAGAGTGGCACGGCAGAGGTCGCTGAGAACGGCGCTTACGTCGACAAGTCGGTGCTGTCGTTCGCGGGACTCGCTCCCGCCGAGAACCCTGAGTACGTGGTTGTTGTGACCGCCGGAGTGCCCAGTAACATGTATAACTCGAGCGCCATGGCGCAGACCTTCCACGATGTGATGGCGCAGACCCTGACCTCGTACCGGGTGCAACCGTCAACCACTCCCGGGCCGAACCTGCCACTCACGTGGTGATCTACACCTAGAAACACGAGGACTGAGTGACCGACTCTGAGACGTCGATCCTTCGACCGGAACATCCCTCGGCCCGCCCCCTCGCGACCTTGGTTTCGGAGTTTGGGCTCGAGACGATCGGCTCCCTCGACGGCGTCGAGATCACGGGAATAACGCTCAGTACGGGCAATCTTCAGCCCGGCGATCTGTACGTTGGCGTCAAGGGCGCTGTCCGTCATGGAGCCGAGTTCGCTGATGCTGCCAAAGACGGCGGTGCTGTCGCAATCTTGACGGATGCCGAGGGTGCTGAACTTGCTCGCGAGTCCGGCCTGCCCATCGTGCTCGTGGAGTCCCCTCGGGAGGCTCTCGGCGAGATTGCCGCGTGGGTCTATCGCACGGGCGAGTCGGCTCCCCTTCTGCTGACCGTGACGGGCACGAACGGCAAGACGAGCGTCGTGTACCTGCTCGCCGGCATCCTGAAGCAACTCGGACTCGTCGTCGGCCTCAGCACCACCGCGGAACGACAGATCGGCTCGCTGTCGGTCACGAGCAGCCTCACGACACCCGAGGCGACCGAGGTCCATGGCCTGCTCGCGCGAATGCGCGAGAGCGAAGTCCGTGCGGTGGTTCTTGAGGTGAGCGCGCAGGCTCTGTCACGTAACCGTGTTGATGGACTGGTTTTTGACGTCGCGGGATTCCTCAACCTCAGCCATGACCATCTCGACGACTACAGCACGATGGAGGAGTACTTCGAAGCGAAGCTGCCGCTCTTCCAGCCCGATCGCTCGCGCCGGGCCGTCGTGAGCCTCGACACGACGTGGGGACAGCGAGTTGTCGACTTCTCACGAGTACCCGTGACGACGATCTCGTCGGTGAACCAGGATGCCGATTGGACCGTCGAGATTCTCGACGAGCGCGCCGACGGCACAAGTTTCCGTGTGACCGGACCCGAGGGGCGCTCGGTGGAGACCGTCGTTCCTGTCATCGGTAAGCAAATGGCCGCGAACGCTGCCCTCGCGATCGTCATGCTCGTGGAGGCAGGCTTCGAGCTCGAAGCCATCGGCCACGCGCTCGACCAGGACGGCGGGATCGTTGCCTACCTTCCCGGCCGCATCGAGCGAGTCTCGGGAGAATCTGGCCCCGCGGTGTATGTCGACTACGGGCACACTCCTGACGCGTTCCGCACAACTCTTGCCGCAGTTCGCCGGGTGACGCCCGGTCGAGTGCTCATGATTTTTGGCGCCGACGGCGACCGCGACCCTTTCAAGCGCGAAGAGATGGGCCGAATCGCTTCCGAGGGCTCCGACATCCTCGTGGTGAGTGACTACAACCCTCGTTTCGAGAATCCCGATTCGATTCGCCAGACGCTGCTCATCGGCGCATCGAGCGCGGAGAATCCGGCCGAGATTCACGAGATCGCCTCGCAGCCGCAGGCGATCAGAGCGGCGCTCTCGATGGTCGGTGACGGCGACGCAGTGCTGTGGGCCGGACCCGGTCACGAGGATTACATCGACGTTCGGGGCGAGAAAGTGCCATTTTCGGCGCGCGATGAGGCCAGGAAGGCCTTGCGAGAGGCCGGTTGGGCATGATTGAACTAACGCTTAGTGACGTAGCGGACATCGTCGGCGGCAGGCTCGTCGATGGTGCGACCGGTGCGGTGACAGTCAGCGGAGAGGCGCACACGGACTCGCGCAAGGTTTCCGCGGGAGCGATCTTCTTCGCGCTTCCCGGCGAAGTGACCGATGGCCACCTCTTTGCCCCCGCTGCTGTCGATAACGGCGCGTCCCTGCTGATCGTCGAGCGCGAGCTAGATCTCGACGTTCCTCAGATCGTGGTGACCGACGGCGTAGCCGCTCTGGCGAGCCTCGCTCGCGAAGTCGTCGCTCGAGTGCGTGCGCGCGGTGACCTCAAGGTTGTTGCCGTCACCGGTTCCAACGGCAAGACGACGACGAAGAACATGCTGCGCGCTGTTCTCGAGCGTGAGGGCGCAACTGTCTCTCCGTTTGGCTCGTTCAACAACCACGTCGGTGCGCCCATCTCGATGCTCGCGGTCGACTTCGACACCAAGTACCTCGTGGTCGAGATGGGGGCGAGCGCCATCGGCGAGATCGCTCAGCTCATCTCCATCGTCACCCCGGACGTGGGCATTGTGCTTAAAGTCGGACTCGCTCACGTGGGTGAATTCGGGGGAGCGGATGCCGTGGGCATCGCTAAATCCGAGATGGTCACTGAGCTTCCCGCGACTGCTACCGCCGTGCTCAATCTAGACGACTCCCGTGTTGTCCCCATGGCGGGGATCACGCGAGCGAAGACACTGTGGTTTGGCCTTGATCCCGAGGCTGATTTCTCGGCCGATGACATCGAGGCGACGGCAACAGGAACCTCCTTCACGCTGAGCTACGCGGGGGATGCCGGAGCGCGCGTCACGCGCCCCGTGCAGTTGCGCATCCTGGGCGAACACCACGTGATGAACGCCCTCGCGACCATCGCAGCGGCGCATGCCTTGGGAGTGCCCGTCGAACGTTCAACTCCCGCCGTCGAGGGGCTCGCTCGCGCGGCTCGCTGGCGCATGGAGGTGCAGCCGCGCGAAGACGGCGTTGTGGTCATCAATGATGCGTACAACGCCAGTCCGGATTCCATGTCCGCGGCTCTCAAGACTCTCGCGCAGATCACCGATGATACTCAGCGCTCCGTCGCCGTTCTCGGGGAGATGGCCGAGCTGGGGGAGTACGCCAATGAGGAGCACGACCGCATCGGTCGCCTCGTCGTTCGACTCAACATCAAGAAGCTTGTTGTCGTCGGTCACAACGCCAGGCACATCCACAATGCCGCCGGACTCGAGGGTTCGTGGGACGGGGAGTCGATGCTCGTCGACACCGCCGACGAGGCTTACGATGTGCTTCGTGACCAATTGCGAGCGGGGGATGTTGTGCTCGTGAAGTCATCAGGTTCTGCCGGGCTCCGCTTCCTCGGTGATCGTATAGCGGGGGTTTCGGAATGATTGCGCTTCTCATAGCCGCGGGCTTTGGCCTCGTCTTCACGCTTCTCACGACACCGCTTTTCATCAAGCTCTTCGTGCGTCTCAAGTGGGGCCAGTTCATCCGTGATGACGGCCCACAGTCGCACCACACCAAGCGTGGTACTCCCACGATGGGTGGAATCGTCTTCATCATCGGTGCCGTGCTCGGCTATTTTGTCGGGCACTGGGTCTCCGGTGATCACGTCTCGATGTCGGGACTGCTCGTGATCTACCTCATGGTGGGGCTCGGCCTGATCGGCTTCATCGACGACTTCTTGAAGACCCGCAAGCAGCGCAGCCTGGGTCTCGGCGGCTGGTCGAAGGTTCTTGGTCAGGTCATCATCGCCGCCGGCTTTGCTGCCCTCGCGCTGAACTTTCCCGACGCGAATGGCCTCACGCCGGCCTCGACAATGATTTCGGGGATCCGTGACGTCTCTTGGCTCGACCTCTTCGCCTGGGGTGCCGTCATCGGCGGAATCCTGTTCGCGGTGTGGGTCACCCTCATCATCGTGAGCGCATCGAACGGCGTGAATGTCGCCGATGGTCTCGATGGCCTCGCGACGGGTGCCGCGATCTTCGCGATGTCGTCGTACATCTTCATCGGGTTCTGGCAGAACAACCAGTGGTGCTACAACCCCAATATCGACACCGATGTCGCTTACAAGTGCTACGAGGTTCGGGATCCCCTCGACCTCGCTGTCATCGCTGCGGCCATCGCTGGTTCTCTTATTGGCTTCCTCTGGTGGAACACCTCTCCCGCTCAGATCTTCATGGGCGACACGGGTTCGCTCGGCCTGGGTGGCGCGCTTGCCGCTCTCGCGATCCTCAGCCGCACCGAGCTTCTGCTCGTGCTCATCGGTGGTCTGTTCCTCGTGGTGACGGGCTCGGTGATCGTGCAGCGCGTCTACTTCAAACTCACCAAGGGTAAACGCATCTTCCTGATGAGTCCGCTTCATCACCATTTCGAGCTCAAGGGCTGGGCGGAGATCACGGTCGTCGTGCGGTTCTGGCTCATCGCGGGCATGTTCGTCGCCGCCGGCGTTGGACTCTTCTACCTCGAATGGGTAAACCAGTAACGTGCGCGATCTCGAGAATCTGACCAGCTGGCATTCCGACTGGTCAGGACTGCGGGTCGCTGTACTCGGCCTCGGAGCCACTGGGTTCTCAGCCGCGGACACTCTCGTCGAACTTGGCGCTGCGGTGTTGGTTGTTGCCGAGGATGCGACGGAGGAACTGCGGCGGCTGAGCGATGTCATTGGCGCACCGGCCCTCATCGCTCCGGGCACGTCCGTTCCCTCCGAACTCGCTAACTTTGGCGCCGAGGTCGCCATCGTTTCCCCAGGCTTCGCTGTCGATCACCCGTGGGTCGAGGCGCTCAGAGCGGCGGAAGTAGCGCTGTGGGGCGATGTTGAACTCGCTTGGCGATTGCGAGATAAGGTCGGCGACCCCGCCGAGTGGCTCATCGTGACCGGGTCCGAGGGCGACGTGCTCGCTACTCGCGTGGCCGAACATCTTCTCGTCGGAGCAGACCATCGAGTCATCGCGGCAGCGGGCAATGGTGTTCCCGTGCTCGACACCGTGCGCGATCCGATCGGCTACGAGGCGCTCATCCTCGCGCTCTCGCCTGCCCAGTTGCGCTGGCTTCCCGCGTCTGGCGCAGGATCTCTCCTCCCAGCAGCGAGCGCGTGCACTGTCGCCCGGGATTTCGGCGACGAGGATGCCGTGAACGCGGCCACTATTTACAACGGCACGAGGATCGCGTGTCTGTACAACACGGGTGACGACTCGACCATGCACATGGTCGAGCAAGCCGAGGTGCAAGAGGGGTGCAGGGCGATCGGGTTCGGGCTTGCTGCCCCTGGTCCGAGCGACCTCGGGGTCGTCGACGAGATCATCGTCGACCGCGCTTTTCACGACGATCGTCGCAGCACCGCCCTGGAACTCACAACTCGGGGAGAGCTTCATGATCTCGGTTTGTCGTCTCCCTCCGATGTGACGGCGGTGCTCGTCGGAGTCGGATTCGCCCGACTGTGCGGTGTTCCCGCCGACGAGATTCGCGCTGGGCTCGCGACTTTCGTCGCTCGGTGATCTCGGCATTCGATGACACGCGCCCGAGGTCAGACGAAACCCTTCGGTCGTAACCGAAACTAGCCTCGGCGGTCGCGATCGGCGGACGCCTGTGAACCCGTGCTGGAGGCGCCCGTGACATCCACACGCTCCTCGCGACCCGGGTCATCGACGCCGCGTCCGCGAGTTCCTTCGTCCGGGCCATCGAGCCCGCCGCAGTCCCTGGTACCCGTACGGCGCCTGTTTACGGCGGAGAACCGCAACTACTTCCTTTTGCTGTCCACGACACTCTTCCTGGTCTTCTTCGGCCTTGTGATGGTGCTTTCCGCGTCGTTCGTCGAAGCAAACTCGGCGGGTGAGAACGCCTTCGGTGTGTTCATGCGCCAGGCGCTCTACGGTGTTGTCGGCATTCCGCTCATGCTCATTGCCTCGCGGATGCCTCCCACCTTCTGGAAGCGCTGGGCCTGGCCCGCGCTCGTCGTGGGTGGTGCACTGCAGCTCCTCGTGTTTACTCCCCTCGGTATCGAAGTGGGAGGAAACCGAAACTGGATTGGCGTCGAGGGCTCTTTCTCGCTGCAGCCGTCCGAGTTTGTCAAGCTAGCCCTCATCGTGTGGATCGCGTGGGTGCTGGCATCCAAGCAACAGCTGCTCGAGGACTGGAAGCACGTGGCCATTCCCATCGCTCCCATCGGCGGTGGCGCCATCGGTCTCGTGCTGCTGGGTGGGGACCTCGGGACCGCGACCGTCATGCTCATCATCGTGATGGGCTGCCTCTTCGTCGGTGGCGTAAAGCTGAGATTTCTCACGGTCGCGATGATTGGCATCGCTCTGGCGGGAGCCGTGCTCGCGATGGCGACTCCGTCGCGAGTATCACGCATCCAGGTCTGGATGAACGGGTGCGGCGCGGAGGACTACGCGGGATACTGCTGGCAGGTTGTCCACGGAACCTGGGCCCTGGCGTCCGGAGGTTTGCTTGGCGTGGGACTCGGCAACTCCAAGGCTAAATGGAACTGGCTCCCCGCGGCAGACAATGACTTCATTTTCGCGATCATCGGCGAGGAACTGGGCCTCATCGGCGCCGTCGTGGTTCTCGTGCTGTTCATCGTGCTCGCGATCGCGTTCGTGCGAATCATTCGCGCCACCCGCGACAACTTCGCTCGCATTGTGACGGCAGGCATCATGGTCTGGGTCATCGGACAGGCGTTCGTCAACATTGCCGTCGTTCTCGGCCTGTTACCTGTTCTGGGGGTTCCCCTTCCGCTCATCTCCGCGGGAGGTTCATCCCTCATCGCGATGCTCATCGCTATCGGTGTCGTGTTGTCGTTTGCGCGACACGATGGCAAGGAAGCCAGCGAAGACGATCGAGACCTGGGCCGCACGCGCTTCACCGAGTGGAAGCGTCGATGACGACCTACCTACTTGCGGGTGGTGGCACGGCGGGGCATGTCAATCCGCTGCTCGCTGTCGCCGATCGTCTTCGGGAGCGCGACCCGGATGCCGAGATTCTTGTGCTGGGCACGAAGGAAGGGCTCGAGGCCCGACTCGTCCCCGAGCGTGGCTACGAGCTGCTCACCATCGCGCGCCTGCCATTCCCGCGGCGTCCCAATCGTGCCGCACTGAGCTTTCCCCGGCGACTGACAGAGGCAATCGACGATGTGCGCGCCATCATCCGGGACCGCCGGGTGGATGTCGTTGTGGGCTTCGGCGGGTATGCCGCGGCCCCCGCCTATGTCGCGGCACACCGGGAATCGACGCCGCTCGCAATCCACGAGGCGAATGCTCGACCAGGAATTGCGAACCGTCTGGGCGCCCGTTACACGAAGTTCGTCGGGATCGCGTTTCGCGGAACGAAGATCGGCTCGGCCACCTGGGTCGGGCAGCCACTTCGTCCCGAAATCGAGCGACTCGATCGATTCACGGCCAGGCGCGAAGGCATCGAGCTCTTTGGCCTCGCCGAGAACAAACCGACTCTGCTGGTCACGGGAGGGTCGTCTGGTGCGTTGCGCATTAACGAGACAATCCGCGAGTCGATCGTCACGATCCTCGGCACCGGCTGGCAAGTCATCCATGTCACGGGCGAGTACCGAGACGAAATCGATGATCCGGCTCTTCCCGGGTATCACGTCGTCAAGTACTGCGACCGCATGGAGCTTGCTCTCGCCGTCGCCGATCTTGCCCTAGGGCGAGCGGGCACATCCACTGTCGCGGAGGTCGCGGCCCTCGGCATCCCCGCGGTCTTCGTGCCATACGCTGCCGGCAACGGTGAGCAGCGGCTGAACGCGAAGGAGTCGCTGGGTGTGGGGGGAGCAATCGTCGTCTCCGATTCAGAATTCACGCCCGATTGGGTGTCCTCCGAACTCGTGGCTCTGCTCAGGGATCGAGCCAGAATTGCCGAAATGGCGGCCCGCATGCTCACGGTCGGAGCGATCGACGGCACCGACCGCATGGTCGCTCTCATCGACGACGCTCTCGCGTCGCGCGAGGCGTAAACTAGCCCGAATGATCAAGCCAGACCTTTCCCTTGCCGTTCCCGAGTCACTGGGAAAAGTTCACTTCGTCGGCATCGGCGGATCGGGCATGAGCGGTATCGCTCACATGTTCCTCGATCAGGGCATGACGGTGAGCGGCTCCGATCGGGATGACAGCCCTTATCTCCAACCCCTTCGTGACCGCGGAGTCATCGTGACCGTTGGACATGCGGCCGAGAACGTGGCGGATGCCGACACGCTTGTTGTCACGGGTGCGTTGTGGCTCGATAACCCCGAGTATGTGCTCGCTCTCGAACGAGGCCTCACGGTGCTCCACCGTTCGCAGGCTCTGCACTGGCTCTCCCGAAACTCGCGTGTCGTCTCTGTCGCGGGCGCGCACGGAAAGACCACGTCGACGGGCATGATCGTCACGATGCTCCACGAGCTGGGAGCAGACCCGAGCTTCGTTAACGGTGGCATCATCCAGTCCCTCAAGACGAGCTCGGGCACGGGCAAGGATCCACTCTTCGTGCTCGAAGCCGACGAGTCCGACGGTTCGTTCCTGCTTTACAACACGGCAGTCGCTCTCATCACCAATGTCGATGCCGACCACCTCGATCATTTCGGCAGTCAGGAGAAGTTCGAGGACGCCTTTGTCGAGTTTGCGGGCGGCGCATCCGAGCTTCTCGTGGCGTCAGTGGATGGCGAGCAGATTCGTTCCGTGCTCGATCGAGTGCACGGCAGGAAGGTGCTGACCTTCGGTGAAGCCGAGGATGCGCAGATGCGCGTCGTCAACATCGACGCCTCAGATCACGTCACGTTTAACATCGAGTGGGAGGGCCAGAGCTATCCCGCCCTCATCAACGTTGCCGGCCGCCATCACGCGGTCAACGCGACGGGTGCCGTAGCCGTTCTTGTCGGACTCGGATATCCGATCGAGCAGGCGATAACCGCAATGAAGGCCTTCGGCGGTACTAAGCGTCGCTTCGAGTACATGGGTGCTCCTCGCGGTGTTGCTGTGTATGACGACTACGCGCACAACCCGGTGGAGGCCGCGGCGGCCGTCGCCGGTGCTCGCTCTGTGGTGGGCAACGGGCGCGTTATCGCGATCCATCAGCCTCACCTCTGGAGTCGCACCCAGCAGCGTTCGGGCGAGTTTGCCGAAGCCTACGAGCAGCTCGCGGACTACACGATTGTGCTTGCCGTCGATGGTGCGCGCGAGGATCCCATTCCGGGAGTCAGCGGCCAGCTTGTCGTTGATGCTTTTACGGACAAGTCGAAGGTTACGCACAAGCCGGACTGGGACGACGCTGTTGCGGAAGCGGTCCGCGTTGCCCGAGAGGGAGACATCATCATGACGCTGTCTTGCGGCAGCGTGTACAAGATCATCCCGCAGTTGCTCGAGGCGCTCGAAACCAGCGTTGAGTCAGACGCCGAGCTCGCTTCCGCCGATCAGTCTTAGTCGATTGCTCAGCGCAAGTTGGGCTGGGAAAGCTGGGCAAGCTGGGCATACGGCGTGCCTCGCCACGGTTCACCGGGTCACCTGTCGTAACCTCGGACAGCGATGAAACGTCCGGAGGGGTTTGATGCGCCGGCCACGCCGCCGGCGTCTTCGCGACCCCCGAAACAGCCCAAGACTCCTCGCGTAAAAGCCGAAGATCGTGCTCCCCGCGTGCCCCGCGGCAAGCCCACACCGGAAGCACAGCCTGAAGCGAAAGTCGATGCTGACCGGCCCCCACGTCCGCGCGTTCCTCGTCCATCGAGATCTCCGAGACCGGATGCCGGAGCCAAAGCCGAGCTGAAACGCGCAGCGCGCGAGCGGCGCCGAGCAGAACGAGCCGAAGTTCGCCGGTTCACGAGGAGGGCGAGGACGAGACGTCTCGTCGTCGCATCGGTAGCGGGCCTTGTTGTGACGCTTATCGCCCTCGTGCTTGCCGCGGTGTACTCGCCATTGCTCGCCCTCAGGGAGATCGTTGTCGACGGAACGGCACGGGTGAACGCCGCCGAGGTGCAGACCGCTCTCGCCGAACAGATGGGCACTCCACTCGCTCTCCTCGACTTCGGCAAGATCGAGAAGCAGCTCGCGGCGTTCCCGCTCATCCGCAGTTACGTCACCGAGACGCTCCCTCCCGGGACTCTGTTGATCCACGTCGTCGAACGCCAGCCCCTGGCATCCATCCAGCAGGGCGGTCAATATCTTCTTATTGATCCCGCCGGAATCACGATTCAAGAATCCGTCGAGCGCATCCCGGGTGTCCCGCTCATCGATCTCGCGGGTGCCGATACGTCGAGCGCCGCGTTCACGTCAGTTGTTGAGGTTCTTCTCGCCCTTCCCGCAACGCTTCTCGCGCAAGTCGATACGGTCACCGCGCGAACACAGGACGACGTGCGAATGACATTCGCGGGAGTCGGACAGCAGGTGTCATGGGGGAGTGCCGAGGATTCGGACAAGAAGGCTGTGCTGCTCGCGGCGCTCATTGGCAAGATCGACCCGAATCGCCCAGGGCTGTTCGATGTGTCGGCTCCCAACAACGGGGTTTTCCGCCCGTCCTAATGTCAGTACTTCGCGACACGCGGCACCAGGTGCAGCGAGCGAGGGACAGGCCGACCTACTCTCAAGTCAGGAATTGCATACTGAGCATAACTTTAATCCTCAAGCTGAGGTTGAAGGTCTGAACGAGAGTTCGGGGGCTCGGAAGCGACAGTGGCAGCGGAGGCCGGAAGTGACGTCAAACCAGAACTACCTCGCAGTGATCAAGGTAGTCGGCATCGGTGGGGGCGGCGTCAACGCCGTCAACCGGATGATCGAGCTCGGGCTGCGCGGTGTCGAATTTATCGCCATCAATACCGATGCGCAGGCGCTTCTCATGAGCGACGCCGACGTCAAGCTCGACGTCGGGCGGGAGCTTACTCGCGGCCTCGGAGCCGGTGCTGACCCCGAGGTCGGACGTCGCGCCGCCGAGGATCACGCGGAGGAGATCGAAGAGGCTCTCGCTGGCGCCGACATGGTCTTCGTCACCGCCGGTGAGGGCGGCGGCACGGGAACGGGTGGCGCACCGGTCGTCGCGCGCATCGCCAAGTCGATCGGTGCACTCACCATCGGTGTGGTGACCAAGCCCTTCGGCTTCGAGGGCAAGCGTCGCTCCGCCCAGGCCGAGATCGGTGTCGCCGCACTCAAGAACGAGGTCGACACCCTCATCGTCGTGCCCAACGACCGTCTGCTCGAAATCAGCGACCGGGGTATCAGCATGCTCGAGGCGTTCGCGACTGCAGACCAGGTGCTCCTCGCCGGTGTTCAGGGCATCACCGACCTCATCACGACCCCCGGTCTCATCAACCTCGACTTCGCGGACGTGAAGTCCGTTATGCAGGGCGCCGGATCGGCCCTCATGGGTATCGGATCGTCGCGCGGTGCGGACCGTGCCATCAAGGCTGCGGAACTCGCCGTCGCTTCGCCGCTGCTTGAGGCATCCATCGATGGAGCCCACGGAGTTCTGCTTTCGATTCAAGGTGGCTCGAACCTCGGAATCTTCGAGATCAACGACGCCGCTCGCCTCGTTCAGGAAGCTGTGCACCCCGAGGCGAACATCATCTTCGGTGCCGTCATCGACGACACGCTCGGCGACGAGGTTCGTGTCACGGTCATCGCCGCCGGCTTCGATGGTGGCGAACCCGTCGTGAAAGACAACCTCGGTCGTCGCACCAACTTCGTTGTACCCCCGGCCTCGGAGTCGGCAGCGGAGGCGCCAAGCGCTCCCGTGCAGCCCGAACTCGCCGAGACCCAGCCGTGGTCGTCCGAGCCCAGCCTCGTCCACACCCCGGCCGTTGACCGCAGCTTCGATGAAGACGACAGCGACCTGGACATCCCCGACTTCCTCAAGTAATCATGAGCGCGAGCGAGTCTCTCGCTGAGCGCCTTGCGGCCGTGAACTCGGCCGTGGGGAATGCCGTCGCTGCTGCAGGGCGGGACGCGGGCGAGGTGACGACAATCGTCGTCACTAAGTTCCATCCCGCCTCGCTTGTTCGCGAGCTTGTCACTCTGGGAGTCAAGGACTTCGGAGAGAGCCGGCACCAAGAGGCGTCCGCCAAGGCGTCAGAACTCGCGGACGTGGATGCGACGTGGCACTTTGTCGGGCAGGTGCAGTCGAAGAAAGCGCGACAGATTCGGCGCTATGCACGAGTCATCCACTCTGTCGATCGCGAGTCACTCGTACGCGCCTGGGAGTCGCAAGAGGCCGATGGCCAGCAGTCGCCGACGGATGTCTTTCTCCAGATAAATCTGACCGACGATCCCGCTCGTGGGGGAGTGCTTCCCACTAATCTCGAGGCCCTCGCCGACCAGGTGGCGGGTCTCCCCGGGATCACACTTCTCGGCGTCATGGCGGTCGCGCCGCTGCACGAGGAGCCCCGCAGAGCGTTCTCTTTCGTTCGTGATCTCTCGGAGACGTTGCAACGCAGTCACCCCGGCGCCGCTGCGCTCTCCATGGGAATGTCCGGCGACTTCGCGGATGCGATCGCTGAGGGCGCGACACACCTGCGCATTGGAACGGCAATCACGGGAATCCGCCCCAACCATGGTTAATCTCGAAACACAGGCTTCATCACTCGGAGGAATAACATGGCGAACCCGCTGCGCAAGACAATGGTTTATCTCGGCCTCGCCGATGAGGATTTCGAATACGAGCAGGAGCCTGCTGCGACCCCCGCAGCTCCCGCCGCGCGCAACACGTCGGCCGAGAACACGGGCCGCGCGCCCGTCACACCACTGCGCCGTGCAACGCCGCGCATCACTGGAGCAGAGATGAACGAGATCCTTACCGTGCACCCTCGTCAGTACAAGGATGCCCAGGTAATCGCCGAGAGCTTCCGCGAGGGAATCCCGGTCATCATCAACCTGTCGCAAATGAGCGAGCCGGATGCCCGTCGCCTCATTGACTTCGCGAGCGGCCTTTCTCAGGGACTTCACGGCAAGATCGAGCGTGTCACCAACAAGGTCTTCCTGCTCTCGCCCCAGCACGTAGCGATCAGCGGTGACCACGCTGAGGTCGAGTCGGACGTCGACGCGTCGTTCTAAGCCTCACTGGGCCTTCACTCGACAGGGTCTGCCGGTCGGCACCTCCGATCGCACCGGTTAGGCTCGAATGGTGAATCCAGTTTCGATCGTGGCGATAATTCTGTACGTCGCGCTCACCCTTTTCTTTATCGCGATGTGGGCGAGGTTCATTCTTGACCTCGCCCGCACCTTCGCTCCGCGCTGGCGACCCCAAGGGTTCGTGCTCGTGCTGGCGGAGGCGGTCTTCACCGTCACGGACCCGCCGCTCAAGGCGATCCGCAAGGTCATCAAGCCCGTGCGGATCGGATCGGCGTCACTCGATTTTGGGTGGAGCATCGTGATGCTCGTGTGCATAATCCTGATATCGGTCGTTCAGGGATTCATTTAGTAACACTGATCGCTGTACGCTGGTGGGTCTCAAGGGGCCCTCCTGCCGAGTAAGATTTGATAGATAAACGTCAAGTCGACGTTGAATGAAAGTTTTTGAGGTGACTTGTAATGGCTTTGACTCCCGAGGATGTAGTCAACAAGCGGTTCCAGCCGACTAAGTTCCGCGAGGGCTACGACCAGGACGAAGTCGACGACTTCCTGGATGAGGTCGTTGTCGAGCTGCGTCGTCTCAACCAAGAAAACGAAGAGCTCCGCCAGCGCCTCGTCGCCGGTGACTCGCGCATCGCAGAACTCCAGCGTGGTGCCGTGCAGGCACCTCCCGCGTCGAACAACTTCGCGCAGGAGCCCGCACCGTTCATCGCCCCAGCACCCGTTCCTGTTCCGGTTCCCGCAGCAGAGCCCACACCCGCGTATGCCGCACCTCAGGCCGCCGCTCCCGTGGATGACTCACTCGACCCGAGCAGTGCCAACAACCTTCTTCAGCTCGCCCGCCGTCTTCACGAGGAGCACGTGCGTGAGGGTATCGAGAAGCGCGACGCGCTCATCGCCGAGGGTCACTCGACCGCCGCCCGCATTGTTGGCGAGGCGGAGTCTCGTCAGCGTGCCCAGCTCGAGATTCTCGAGAAGGAGCGCGTGCAGCTTGAGTCGCGTGTCGACGAACTGCGTACGTTCGAGCGCGAGTACCGCGTCAACCTCAAGGGCTACATCGAGTCGCAGCTGCGTGAGCTCGACACGTCGGGCGGGCTCACCGCTCCGGCTGCCGAGTCCGCTCCGAGCACTCCCGTAGCAGAGCCTGAGGCCGAGACGGCTGCGGAGCGTCCGTTCGGCGACAAGCCGTACACCCCGCAGTACACGCCTCAGTACAGCCCCACCTCGACCGAGGCTCCAGCAGCATTCCCCGAGCCCCCGTCGGCTCCTGCCACCGAGCAGCGGCCCGCTCAGAACTTCCCCGGCGGCTTTGGCGGAAACTGACGCGCAGCCGAACACGAAGAAGCCAGGACTGCACGCTGCAGTCCTGGCCATCTTCGTTGCGGTTGCCGTCTGTGCATTCCTCGTTGATCGAGTAGCCAAGATCCTGGTTCTTGAGAACCTCGAGCTGGGCGTCCCTGTCGACATCATCGGAAACCTGCTGCAGTTTCGGTACGTCGAGAACCCGGGTGCCGCGTTCTCTCTCGGCAGCGGAACCACCTGGATCTTCGCGATCCTTGCCAGTGCGGTCGCGGTGTTCATCATCATCTTCGCCCGCCGCATCCGCTCCGCCGGATGGGCAGTCATGCTTGGCCTCCTTCTCGGCGGCAACCTCGGAAATCTGACGGACCGTCTGACCCGCGAGCCCAGCTTCGGGCAGGGGCATGTGGTGGACTTCATTCAGGTGTGGGGATTTCCGGCGATTTTCAATGTCGCCGACATCGCCATCGTGTCGAGCATGGGGTTGTTCATCATCCTGACGATCAGGGGCGTCAAGCTCGACGGCACAAGGGACTCCCGCAAGGCCGATCTGGCCGACGCGCCAGACGACACGGATGAATCGCCAGCGCCCACCGTGACCGAGCGTCCGTAAATGGAGAACCGCAGTCTTTTTGTTCCCGACGGGCTTGCAGGTGGGCGTGTCGATTCCTCGTTAGCGAAGCTCATGGGTTTCTCCCGCACCTTCGCGGCCGAAGTCGCCGAGTCCGGGGGAGTGCTTCTCGATGGGGTGGTGCTGGGAAAGTCCGATCGTCTCTCCGCGGGCGGTTGGCTCGAGGTGACCTGGGTCTCGCGCGCCGAGCCCACAATCGTGCCCATCGTCGTTGAAGACCTCGGGATTGTTTATGACGATGACGACATCGTCGTCGTCGACAAGCCCTCCGGCGTGGCTGCTCATCCCTCTGTTGGGTGGGAAGGACCGACCGTCCTCGGCGCGCTTGCCGGCGCAGGATTTCGGGTCGCAACATCCGGCGCTGCTGAGCGGGCGGGAGTGGTTCACCGGCTCGATGTCGGCACGAGCGGACTCATGGTCGTCGCGAAGACCGAGACCGCGTACACGGCGCTCAAGCGAGCGTTCCACGATCGCGAGGTCGACAAGATCTACCACGCCGTAGTGCAGGGGCACCCCGATCCGCTCGCGGGAACTATCGATGCCCCGATCGGCCGTCACCCCGGCGCAAGCTGGAAGTTTGCGATCACCGCCGAGGGCAAAGCGAGCGTGACGCACTACGAGACGCTCGAGGCGTTTCCGTCCGCGGCACTGCTCGAGATTCAGTTGGAGACGGGACGCACCCACCAGATTCGTGTGCACATGGCCGCTCAACGACACCCCTGTGTTGGCGACGCCATGTATGGCGCCGACCCCACCATCAGCGCGAGGCTCGGCCTCAGCCGCCAGTGGCTACACGCGAAGAAGCTGGGATTCCAGCATCCCGCTACCGGAGAGTATGTGCTCTTCGAGTCGGCGTATCCTGCAGACCTTCAACATGCACTTGAGGTGCTTCGCGGCGACTAGGGCGCGTCAGTTTTCAACAGCCTGAGCGTTGCGCATAGTCTGGATTACCCCCTCAGAAAAGGAACCGCGTGGCTTCTAGCGATGACTCATTCGTGCATCTGCACGTGCACAGTGAGTACTCCATGCTCGACGGGGCGGCGCGTGTTGGGCCCCTCATTGAGGCCGTTGCCGCGGAGAAAATGCCCGCCATTGCCGTAACTGACCACGGCAACATGTTCGGTGCGTACGACTTCTGGAAAACGGCGACGGCGAGCGGCGTCAAGCCCATCATCGGCACCGAGGCATACATCACTCCGGGCACCGCCCGTGGAGACAAAACCAGAATCCGCTGGGGTGGATCTCACCAGCAGCAGGATGACGTGGGTGGTTCGGGCGCATACACCCACATGACGCTCCTGTCGGAGAACAACGAGGGCATGCACAACCTCTTCCGGTTGTCGTCTCTCGCCTCGATCGAGGGCTTCTACTTCAAGCCCCGCATGGATCGCGAGCTGTTGAGCCGGTACTCGAAGGGCATCATCGCAACAACCGGATGCGTGGGTGGCGAGGTGCAGACCCGGCTTCGGCTGGGGCAATACGACGAAGCCAAGAAGGCCGCTGCCGACTTCCAAGACATCTTTGGCAAGGAGAACTTCTTCGCCGAGATCATGGATCACGGCATCGATATCGAGCGCCGCACCATGAACGAGCTCATTCGGCTCGCGAAGGAACTCGGGATGCCGCTCGTCGCATCCAACGACTTGCACTACACACACGCCCACGATGCGACGGCGCACGCCGCTCTCCTGTGCGTGCAGTCGGCATCCACTCTCGACGATCCCAACCGGTTCAAGTTCGACTCTGACGAGTTCTACCTGAAGTCGGCGGCGCAGATGCGCCACCTGTTCCGCGATCATCCCGAGGCGTGCGACAACACCCTCCTGATCGCAGAGCGTTGCGAGGTCAACTTCGAGCACCGTGACCTCATGCCGAGGTTCCCGGTTCCTTCAGGCGAGACCGAAGCGACGTGGTTCGAGAAGGAAGTTGCCGCAGGCATGATGCGGCGCTTCAACAATGCTCCGTCGGAGGCGCACCTCGCTCAGGCGAAGTACGAGGTGGATGTCATCAAGCAGATGGGCTTCCCCGGCTACTTCCTCGTGGTCGCGGACTTCATTACCTGGGCGAAGAGCCAAGGCATCCGTGTTGGACCGGGCCGTGGCTCCGCCGCCGGTTCGATGGCCTCATACGCGATGGGCATCACCGAGCTCGACCCCATCGCCCACGGTCTGATCTTTGAGCGCTTCCTCAACCCCGAGCGCGTGTCAATGCCCGACGTCGACGTCGACTTCGACGACCGTCGTCGCCCCGAAGTGATCCGCTACGTCACCGAAAAGTACGGTGACGACCGAGTAGCCCAGATCGTCACCTACGGAACCATCAAGGCCAAGCAGGCACTCAAGGACTCGTCCCGCGTGCTCGGAATGCCCTACTCGGTGGGCGAGAAACTCACCAAAGCCATGCCCCCGGCGATCATGGGCAAGGACATCTCGCTCGGCGACGTGATGAACAAGAGCGCTGAGCGTTACAAGGAGGCCGCGGACCTTCGCGGCATCATCGAGACGGACTCCGAAGCCGCCAAGGTCTTCGAGACGGCTCTCGGAATCGAGAACCTCAAGCGCCAGTGGGGCGTGCACGCCGCCGGCGTCATCATGTCGGCCGAGCCATTGCTCGACGTTCTGCCCATCATGAAGCGCGAAGACGACGGCGCGATCATCACCCAGTTTGATCAGCCGCCGCTGGAATCTCTCGGTCTCATCAAGATGGACTTCCTCGGTCTACGCAACCTCACCATCATCGAAGATGCGCTCAGGATGATCGAGGCCAATACGGGCAACAAACTCATCATCGAGGATCTAGACCTCGACGAGGATCAGGCCACATACGACCTGCTTGCGCGAGGGGACACCCTAGGAGTGTTCCAGCTCGATGGTGGGCCGATGCGCTCCCTGCTCAAGCAGCTCAAGCCCACAAACTTCGAAGACATCTCGGCTGTTATCGCCCTCTACCGCCCCGGACCCATGGGCATGAACTCGCACACCAACTACGCCCTGCGCAAGAACGGTTTGCAGGCGATCGAGGCGATTCATCCCGAGCTCGCGGAACCGCTCGAGGAGAGCCTCGGGGTCACGTATGGCCTCATCGTCTACCAGGAGCAGGTGATGTCGGTCGCCCAGAAGGTGGCAGGCTTCACGCTCGGTCAAGCCGACGTGCTGCGTCGCGCGATGGGTAAAAAGAAGAAGAGCGAGCTGGATAAGCAGTTCGCCGACTTCGAGGGCGGCATGACCGCTAACGGCTACAGCGCGGGCGCCGTGAAGGTCTTGTGGGACACCCTCATGCCGTTCGCCGACTACGCCTTCAACAAGGCGCACAGCGCCGGCTACGGCGTACTGAGCTACTGGACGGCCTATCTCAAGGCCAACTTCCCCGCCGAGTACATGGCCGCGCTCCTCACGAGCGTCGGTGACTCGAAGGACAAGCTCGGCATGTATCTGAGCGAGTGCCGCCGCATGGGCATCAAGGTTCTTGCGCCGGACGTGAACGAGTCGAGAGTCGACTTCAACGCCGTGCCATCAGAGACCGGTATCGGTGACATTCGCTTTGGGTTGGGCGCCGTGCGCAACGTCGGTGCTGCAGTTGTTGAGCTCATCGGCAAGGCTCGCGACGAGAAGGGCCGCTTCACGTCGTTCCATGACTTCTTGCGCAAGGTGCCGATCCAGGTCGCTAACAAGCGCACGGTTGAGTCGCTCATTAAGGCGGGTGCGTTCGACTCGCTCGGGGCAACCAGGCGCGCTCTGCTCGAGGTTCACGAAGACGCCGTCGACTCGGCCGTGAGCCTCAAGCGCAACGAAGCCAACGGCCAGGTCGGCTTTGACTTCGACAGCCTCTGGGACGAGCCGGAAGCCGTCGACCATGTTCCCGAGCGCCCGGAGTGGGCGAAGCGCGACAAACTCGCATTCGAGCGCGAGATGCTCGGGCTCTACGTTTCCGATCACCCACTTGCCGGCCTCGAGATTCCTCTTGCCAAGCACGCGACCGCGAGCATCACGGAGATTCTTGGCGGGGATGTCGCTGGCGACGGCGAGCACGTTACCATCGCCGGTCTCGTGACGAGCGTTCAGCACCGCGTCGCTCGCAACAGCGGAAACCAGTACGGCATCGTGACGGTCGAGGACTTCGCTGGCGAGATGAGCGTCATGTTCCTGGGAAAGACCTATCAGGAGTTCTCTCCTGCGCTCAGCAACGACGCGATCGTCGTGGTGCGCGGTCGCGTGAGTGTTCGCGATGACGGCATGAACCTGCACGCGGTGAGCATGTTCATCCCGGATGTCGGACCGAGCCTCGGATCGGGACCGCTAGTCATCTCGGTGCAGGAGCATCGCGCGACAACGGATGTCATCTCGTCGCTCGGCGATGTGCTCATTCGCCATGAGGGAGACAACGAGGTGCGACTGAAGCTCGTGAAGGGGGACACGGCTCGCATCTTCGAGCTGCCATACTCTGTGCGCGTGTCAGCCGATCTGTACGGCGAACTGAAGACGCTGCTCGGCCCCAGCTGCCTGGGCTAGAGCCTCACCCTCAGGCGAGTTCGCCCGGTCGCAGGTAGGTGCGTTCGTGGTAGAGCAGGGCTTCGTCCTCGTCGCCCAAGCCACCGTCTTCGATCTCCACGATGACGACGGCATTGTTGTGTACGGGCACGACCTCGATAATTCGCCCCAGCATCCACGCCGTGACGCCGCTCAGAAGAGGTACCTCCTGAGGGCCTACCGTCCAGTGATCGCCGTCAAACCGCACGGAGTTGTCCGCAGCGAGACGCTCCGCGAGGTGGCGGCTGCGCGGGCCCAGCATGTGAATGATGAGGTGGTTGCCTACCGTCATCGCGGCCCAGGCGCTCGACACCTGCGCCATGTTGAACGTGGCCATGGGCGGAACCGCCGCTAGCGAGGCGAGCGACGTCGCCGTGAATCCCACGGGCCTTCCGTCGGGGGCGACCGAGGTGACAGCGGCTACACCCGCCGCATGACGGCGAAAAGCTGCCTTGAAGGCCTCGAAGCCGGGACCAGTTACGGGGGAGGGGGATGCTGTTGTCTCGTCCATACCTACAACTCAAGCATCCCGGAGCTCGGCGCATTCCCGGGTCTCACCGCAACTAGCATTGGAGGCGATGATGAAGACGATTGACCTGCGCCACCTCCAGCCCAGCCGTGCCGAGCTCGCTGCGCTCATTCCGCGAGCCCTCACCGACGTTGGCGTTGCCGCAGACATCGCGGCAGATCTCATCGCCGATGTTCGGGCCAGGGGAGAGGTGGCGCTCCTCGACCAGGCAGAGCGCCTCGACCGGGTGCGGCCCCCGCGCATCCGCATCCACGCCAACGAGGTCGCGAAGGCGATGGAGTCTTTGCTGCCCGAGGTGCGCGATGCGCTCGAAGAAGCAATTGATCGAGTCACTCTCGCCACGCGCGCCCAGGTTCCCCAGAGCACCGTGACCGTTATTGCTCCTGGCGCCGAAATCATCCAGCGCTGGCACCCGGTCTCGCGCGTGGGTTTCTACGTGCCCGGCGGTAAAGCCGTCTACCCGTCGAGCGTCGTGATGAGCGTGATTCCCGCGCAAGTCGCGGGAGTGTCCTCGGTCGCGCTCGCCTCTCCGCCGCAGCGCGAGTTCGACGGGTCGGTGCACCCGACCATCCTGGGCGCTGCGGGCCTACTGGGCGTCGAAGAGATTTATGCCATGGGGGGAGCCGGCGCTGTCGGAGCCTTCGCTTATGGCGTCGCCGACCTCGACCTCGACCCGGTCGATGTCATCACGGGCCCGGGAAACGTCTACGTCGCGGCAGCGAAGCGTCTCGTGCGCGGTGTAGTCGGCATCGACGCTGAAGCGGGGCCGACGGAGATCCTGATCATCGCGGATGCTTCGGCCGATCCCTATCTGGTTGCGGTCGACCTCATCAGCCAGGCCGAGCACGACGAACTCGCGGCCGCCGTGCTCGTGACCGATTCGACGGAACTCGCGGATGCCGTGGCCATCGAGGTCGAGAAACTCGCCGCGACTGCTCACCACGGTGAGCGAGTGCGCGAGGCGCTGGCCGGCCAGCAATCCGCAACAGTGCTCGTGCCGGATCTGGCCGCCGCTGCCGCGTTCAGCAACGCCTACGGTCCCGAGCACCTCGAGATCCAGACGATCGAACCGGGAGCAGTGCTCGATCTGATCGACAGCGCTGGCGCAATCTTCCTGGGCAAGTACTCACCAGTGAGCCTCGGTGATTACCTCGCGGGCTCGAACCACGTGTTGCCCACTGGGGGACAGTCCAGGTTCACCCCCGGTCTCGGCGCGTACACGTTCCTGCGGCCGCAGCAGATCATCAACTACGATCGTGCAGCGCTCGTGGCAGTCGAACGTCGGCTCGTCGCTCTGAGCGCGTCGGAGGATCTCCCGGCCCACGGCGCTGCCGTCACGGCGAGGCTGGACGAGTCTGAGCGCCCAACGGCGTAGTCTCGAGACACCATGTTCTGCCCTTTTTGTCGGCATCCCGACAGCCGCGTCATCGATTCCCGCACCAGCGACGACGGAATGTCCATTCGTCGCCGCCGTCAATGCCCCGAGTGCGGGCGTCGCTTCTCGACGACGGAGACCGCGAGTCTCAGCGTCATCAAGCGCAACGGCGTTGTTGAACCGTTCAGCAGGGAAAAGATCGTTTCCGGCGTGCGTAAGGCGTGTCAGGGCCGACCCGTCACCGACACCGACCTAGCGATTCTCGCGCAGCGCGTGGAAGAAGCGATTCGCGCCACGGGTGCCGCCCAGATCGAGGCGAACGACATCGGTCTCACCATCCTCACGCCGCTGCGCGAATTGGATGAAGTGGCTTACTTGCGCTTCGCGAGTGTTTATCAGGGCTTCGACTCGCTCGACGATTTTGAGTCGGCGATAACCCAACTCCGGGTCGACCACGCGAACCAGGGCGAGCCAGAGGCCTAACAACCGATAACCTGTCCGAGGTATGTATCGGTTCATTTTCACCACCTTCCTGTCGCGCCTCGACCCCGAACGAGCGCACACGCTCGCCTATCGGGTAATCGAGGCCCTCCCGACGCTCGGTGTCGGTTCGGTTGTCCGGCGCTTCACCCGACCAGATCCGCGCTTGCGCGTGTCTACCCTCGGTCTCGAGTTCGACTCGCCCTTCGGAGTTGCGGCGGGTTTCGACAAAGAGGGCGCCGCCATCCGTGGGCTGGGCCAGCTTGGCTTCGGACACATCGAGGTGGGCACGATAACCGCGAAGGCGCAGCCGGGTAACGAGAAGCCGCGCCTGTTCAGGCTCGTCGCCGACCGCGCCGTGATCAATCGCATGGGATTCAACAACCACGGAGCGAAGGATGCCTCGGCCGTGATCGCGAAGGCGGCCGCCCGCACCGACCGACCAGTCATAGGTATCAACATCGGCAAGTCTCGTGTCGTCGATGTCGATGACGCGATCACTGATTACCTCGAGAGCACAAGCATCCTGGCTCCTCTCGCCGACTACCTCGTCGTCAACGTGAGCTCCCCGAACACGCCGGGCCTGCGCGGACTCCAGGAGTTGGAGAAACTCACGCCGTTGCTCGAGGCGGTCAAGCATGCTGCCGGCTCAACACCGGTGCTCGTCAAGATCGCTCCCGATCTCAGCGACGAGGGGGCGAAAAAGATCGCCGAACTCGCGGTTGCGACGCTCGACGGAATCATCGCGACCAATACGACGCTGTCTCGTTCGGGTCTGTCGACCCCGGCTTCAGTCGTCGAGGCGGCGGGCGCAGGGGGTCTGTCCGGGCCTCCCGTCGCGGTCCGATCCCTCGAGCTGCTGAAGCTCATCCGGTCGATCGTTCCGGCGGACTTCTGCGTGATCTCCGTGGGCGGAGTAGAGACAGGCCAGGATGTCGCGGAGCGCCTCGCAGCGGGCGCCACGCTCGTGCAGGGCTACACGGCGTTCCTGTATCGAGGACCACTCTGGGCGCGCCAAATCAATCGCTACCTCGCGAAGGCGCTATAAAGCGCTCCTCGAACGGCGGCGCCGAAGCGTTATGCGGGGAACTGACCGCGCTTGACCTGCGGCTTGGGCAGGCGCATCATCCGAAGCTGCATGGCGCGCATAGCGGCGTACCAACGCACCTTCTCGACGCGGTCAGCGCCAAACTTTGCGGCGAGCTTGCGGCGAAGGAGGAAGCCAAGAATCACGGCGTCGGCGATGGCCACGAGGAAGAACGCCCAGAGCGTGACAATCGCGATCGACTGCACTTCCGGCTGAGGGATGAAGGTGAGGATGATCACGAGGAACATGAACGGGATCATGAGCTCACCCACGCTGAAACGGGCATCCACGTAGTCGCGCGTGTACTTCTTCTGGGGACCACGGTCGCGCATGGGGAGGTACTTCTCGTCACCATTGGCGAGGCCGATGCGAGCCTTGTCCCGGGCGGCCTGCTGCTGAGCGCGAGCATTGCGTCGGGCTTCCGCGCGGTCACTCGACACGAGCGGGCGGGCGCGAGCTTTCTCTTGTTCTTTGCGAGAAGGGGTCGGGCGTCCCTTCTTGGAAATGCTGTCCTGATTGAGCTCATAACCGCTGTCGGTCGTACTCGGGGGTGTCTTCGCCACGATGTCCTCGCCTTATCTTCTGCTTAAGATTACTCGCATGACCGATTCCTCGCAGCCGACTCCGGCCCATCCACTGCTTCCCCAGCTTCGCGACGCCGTACAAGCGGGTCTTCCCGCGGCGATCTCGGATCTCGGACGCCTCGTGCGCATCCCCTCCGTGTCGTGGGACGGGTTTGATCCGAAGCACGTTGCGGATAGTGCCAATGCAGCTCGAGAGCTCCTTGAGCAGCTCGGCGTATTCGACAGCGTCGAGATCGCGACCGCTCCAATCGACGCGGATCGCACCGGACACCCGGCCGTGTTGGCCACGCGAGCTGCGAAGAATGGCAAGCCCACCATCCTGTTGTACGCCCACCACGACGTTCAGCCTCCCGGCCAGGACGCCGACTGGGACACCGCGCCGTTCGAACCGACCGTGAAGGGCGACCGACTCTATGGTCGCGGCGCCGCCGACGACAAGGCAGGAGTGATGGCTCACGTCGCGGCCATCCGAGCCTTTGTGGAGACTGTCGGATCCGACTTCGATCTCGGTCTTGTGGCCTTCTTCGAGGGTGAGGAAGAGTTCGGCTCTCGCTCGTTCGCGAACTTCATCACAAAGCACCGTGAGCAGCTCGCGGCAGACGTCATTGTCGTCGCCGACAGCGACAACTGGGACACCGTGACTCCAGCCCTCACTGTGGGCTTGCGCGGCAACGTGACGTTCAAGCTCAAGGTCGCCACCCTTGATCACGCGTCGCACTCCGGCATGTTTGGGGGAGCGGCGCCGGATGCGATGCTCGCGACCATCCAGTTGCTCGCGACCCTGCACGATGAGGACGGTGCGGTTGCCGTCGAGGGCCTCACGTCGCGAGAGGCGAGCACGCCCGAGTACAGCGAAGAGAAGCTGAAAGAGGAAGCTGCGCTCCTTCCCGGAGTGCTTCCCATCGGTCGCGGCCCCGTGCTCTCCCGCCTCTGGGACCAGCCAGCCATCACGATCACCGGAATCGATGCGCCGACCGTGGTGAACGCATCCAACACCCTCACGCCGAGCGTGACTGTGAAGGTCAGCACGCGCATCGCGCCAGGACAAACCGGTGAGGGTGCGTACGTTGCGCTCGAGAAGCACCTCCTCGACCACGCGCCGTTCGGAGCCCAGCTCACGATCAGCGACGTCGATAAGGGCAACCCGTTCCTCGTTGACACGAGCGGGTGGGCCGTAGCCGAAGCCAAGGATGCGATGAATCAGGCGTGGGGTGTTCCGCCGCTCGAGACGGGTATCGGCGGGTCGATTCCGTTCATCTCTGACCTCGTCGATGTGTTCCCGAGCGCGCAGATTCTGATCACCGGTGTCGAGGACCCGGATTCGCGCGCGCACAGCCCTAATGAGTCGCTCCACCTGGGAGTCTTCCACCGGGCCATCCTCACCGAAGCCGTACTGCTCGCAAAGCTTGAAGACCGGGCGTAGAATTAGGCCATGACTGATACCGCCGTTACCACCGCAGCCCACGGGGTTGGACTCACTGACGCTGCAGCGGACAAGGTTCGCAGCCTCCTGACGCAAGAGGGTCGCGATGACCTTCGCCTCCGTCTCGCGGTGCAGCCCGGTGGATGCTCCGGCCTCATCTACCAGCTCTACTTCGACGAGCGCACCCTCGATGGCGACCTCAGCGTCGAATTCACCGATGGCGTCGAGGTCGTTGTCGACAAGATGAGCGTTCCGTATCTCGAGGGCGCAACTATCGACTTCGAAGACACCATCCAGAAGCAGGGGTTCACGATCGATAACCCCAATGCTGGCGGCAGCTGCGCCTGTGGAGACAGCTTCCACTAGGCGAGAGTTCTTAGCAGAAAAGGCGCACCCTCGGGTGCGCCTTTTCTCGTTCTAGGGTGTGGCGTGGGAACGGCGCACCTCTCCGTCTGCCTATAGACTGGGCAGGATTCAGTCCGTGTTTTGCGAGAGGTCACATGGTGCGCTCTAACCGCCGTCTTCGATGGGCCGCCGTCCCTATTGGCATCTTTGTTGCTGTGGTTCTGGCTGGTTGTACTCAGGCTCAGCTTCAAGGCTGGATGCCGGGAGATCCCGATACCACCAACCACACCAGCCGCGTTATCGGCCTGTGGGTCACCTCGTGGATCGTGCTTCTCGCTGTTGGTGTCGTCACCTGGGGGCTCATCATCTGGGCTGCCGTCGTGTACCGCCGCCGCAAGGGCCAGACCGGCCTTCCCGTGCAGCTGCGCTACAACCTGCCGATCGAGATTTTCTACACGATCGTGCCGCTCATCCTCGTTATCGGTTTCTTCGCGTTCACCGCGCGCGACCAGGCCGCGATCGAGCAGAAGACGCCAGACCCTGATGTCAGCATCGAGGTGTTCGGCAAGCGCTGGGCGTGGGACTTCAACTACGTCAACGAAGACGTGTACAGCGCTGGTGTGCAGGCCGACTTCAACCCGGACGGCACGATCAACACAGACACGCTTCCGACTCTCGTTCTCCCCGTCGACAAAAAGGTTGAGATCAAGATTGAGTCGCGCGACGTCATCCACTCTTTCTGGGTCGTGGACTTCCTTTACAAGAAGGACATGATTCCCGGCAAGAGCAACTACATGTACTTCATTCCGACGAAGATCGGAACGTACGCGGGTAAGTGTGCCGAGCTCTGTGGCGAGTATCACTCGCTCATGCTCTTCCAGGTGAAGGTCGTCTCGCAGGAGGACTACGACGCTTACATCGAGAGCCAGCGTGACGCCGGCTTCGAGGGCCAGCTTGGCGCCGAATACAACGTCAACCAGAACCTGCCGGGTAACGGCGGGGGCAAGGACGAGGACTAGCACATGACGACAACACTGGCCAGGCCCACCGTCGGGGGAGTGACATCCACTCCGGGCATCTCCGCGTCGGCCGATCGCAAGGGCAATGTGCTCGTCAAGTGGATCACGTCAACTGACCACAAGACGATCGGGTACATGTACCTCATCGCGTCCTTCCTGTTCTTCCTGCTCGGCGGCGTCATGGCGCTCGTTATTCGCGCCCAGCTCTTCGCGCCCGGCCTCTCGGTCGTGGCGACGGCCGAACAGTACAACCAGCTCTTCACGATGCACGGCACGATCATGCTGCTCATGTTCGCGACGCCACTATTCGCGGGCTTTGCCAACGTGCTCATGCCCCTGCAGATTGGTGCACCCGACGTCGCCTTCCCGCGACTCAACGCTTTTGCGTTCTGGCTGTTTACCTTCGGTAGCCTCATCGCCGTCGCAGGCTTCCTCACCCCTCAGGGTGCAGCGGCCTTCGGATGGTTCGCGTACGCCCCGCTGTCGAGCACCACGTTCTCTCCCGGATTCGGCGGAAACCTCTGGGTCTTCGGCCTCGCACTGAGCGGTTTCGGAACGATTCTCGGTGGTGTGAACTTCATCACGACGATCATCACGATGCGCGCGCCGGGTATGACCATGTTCCGCATGCCGATCTTCACCTGGAACATCCTCGTGACCTCGATCCTCGTGCTGCTGGCCTTCCCCGTGCTTGCCGCGGCGATGTTCGCTCTCGGTGCAGACCGCGTCTTCGGAGCACACATCTACGACCCGGCGAATGGTGGTGCGATTCTCTGGCAGCACCTGTTCTGGTTCTTCGGTCACCCTGAGGTCTACATCATCGCTTTGCCGTTCTTCGGTATCGTCTCCGAGATCTTCCCGGTGTTCAGCCGCAAGCCGATCTTCGGATACAAGACGCTCATCTACGCAACGATCTCGATCGCGGCACTCTCCGTCACGGTGTGGGCTCACCACATGTACGTCACGGGATCCGTTCTCCTTCCGTTCTTCGCGTTGCTGACGATGCTCATCGCGGTTCCGACCGGTGTAAAGATCTTCAACTGGATCGGAACAATGTGGAGAGGCTCGATCACGTTCGAGTCGCCCATGTTGTGGGCAATCGGCTTCCTCATCACGTTCACCTTCGGTGGACTCACCGGTGTCATCCTCGCGTCGCCGCCGCTGGACTTCGCGGTGTCTGACAGCTACTTCGTTGTCGCCCACTTCCACTACGTGGTCTTCGGTACCGTCGTGTTCGCGATGTTCGCTGGCTTCTACTTCTGGTGGCCCAAGTGGACCGGCAAGATGCTCAACGATCGCCTGGGCAAGATCCACTTCTGGTTGCTCTTCATCGGTTTCCACACGACCTTCCTCATCCAGCACTGGATTGGTGTCGTCGGTCTGCCGCGTCGCTACTACACGTACCTCGCAGAAGACGGTGTGACGTGGATGAACCAGGTGTCTACCATTGGGGCCGCGATTCTTGCGATCTCGATGCTCCCGTTCTTCTACAACGTGTTCATCACCGCTCGTCGCGCACCCAAGGTGACAGTGAACGACCCGTGGGGCTATGGTCGCTCGCTCGAGTGGGCCACTAGCTGCCCGCCCCCGCGTCACAACTTCACCTCGATTCCCCGGATTCGTTCGGAGTCTCCCGCGTTCGATCTGAATCACCCTGAAGCCGGCGTTCCCGTAGGAGTTGGCCCGCTCAAGGACGCCCCCGACGCTCCGGTCTACGACCTGGCTGAAGAGAAGGTCAAGTAGTAATGGGTACCAATACCAGGATGTTGTGGATCCTCTCGGGGTTCTTCTTCTTCGCTGCGGCGCTGTACACGGGCTGGTCGCTCATCGATGCTAACCACCGCACGGTGGAGTGGGTCGGAACGATCGCAATCGCACTCTCGGGTGTTCTTGCGGCTTTCATCGCTTTCTACATTGGTCGCGTGCACAAGGCACAGAGCGGTGAGCTGCCCGAGGACCGTCTCGATGCCAACATCGATGATGGAGACGCCGAGCAGGGTCACTTCAGCCCCTGGAGCTGGTGGCCGATTGTGCTCGCCGGATCCGCTGCTGTAGTTGTCCTGGGTCTTGCAATCGGACCGTGGCTGAGCTTCATCGGCGCTGGCGTGCTCATCGTCAGCGTGGTGGGCTGGGTCTATGAGTACTACCGCGGATACTTTGCCCGCTGAGCCAATCACGATTCGCGAGGCGCGTCGTGATGATTCGGATCGTGCCTTCGAACTGCTGAAGCAGGTCGCGTCGACGTACGCGCCCGATCGCGAAGCGTTCGAGAACTCGTTCGCCGAGCTGACCGGGGAGGGAACATCGTCGCTCGTTCTCGTCGCCGAATCCTCCGGATCAGTTGTGGGCTACGCGCTCACGACAATCAGCTCGCTGCTGCACACCAACGGCAAGTCCGCGCAACTGCAAGAGCTCGTCGTTGACAACGCGTATCGAGGTTCCGGTGTGGGCACTGCACTACTTGAGGCTCTGGAATCGGTCTGTCGCGAACGCAAGGTACGTCAACTCACCGTGGTGAGTAGTCGCGGTTCCGCGGACTTCTACGAGCGCCTGGGATACCGGTCGACGGCAGATTTCCTCAAGCGTACTTTCGACTAGGAGACGTCTTTCCGGCTTCGGTTTGACCCCGCCCTAGCGTCATAGTTTTTGCTGGGGATATGAACCACATTCCCGTCGTCTACCTCGCCTCGTACTTTCTTTCTCTACTCGGTAATTCGATTGCCAGTATCGCGCTGCCTCTCATCGTTCTTCAGACCACGGGCAGCGTGCTCGGGGCTGGCGCGGTCGCGGCAGCATCCGCGATTCCCGCTGTGCTCGCCGGTCTTTTCATGGGGGTCGTGATTGATCGGATCAACAGGATCACCTCATCGGTGGTCACGGATCTGATTTCGGTGGCCGCGATTGCTGCGCTGCCCCTCGTTGACCTGGTGACGGGTCTGAGCATCGGATGGTTCGTCGTGTTTGGGGTGATCGGATCGCTGGGCGACGTTCCTGGCATGACGGCGCGCGATGCCCTTCTTCCCGCGATCGTTCACCAAGGAAAAATGAGCGCTGAGCGACTCATGGGCGTGCGCGAGGGCATTGGCGCGGTGGCGATGCTCGTCGGCCCGGCCGCTGCCGGCACGCTTATGGTGCTTCTCGACGGCTCCACGGTTCTGTGGATTACCGCGGGGACATCGCTAGCGGCCGCGATAACGACGCTCCTCATCCCCAGATCGGTGGGAGCGGTTGAACAGGGAATGGACGTTTCACGGCGGAAGACCAGCGCATGGCGGGAGTTGCGGGAGGGATGGGCTGCACTAGCTCACAGTCGATTCCTCGTCACTGTGACGGGTCTCAGTCTCGCTTCGGTAGTTGTACTCACCGCGTTTCAGGGGATCATCCTTCCCGTGTACTTCAGCCTCAGCGAAGTTCCTGGGCTGCTGGGCTTCGTACTCAGCGCATTGGCTCTAGGGCTGATGATCGGTGGTGTGATTTATTCGATTGCGGGAGGCAGGGGTTCGCGAGGAGCCTGGCTGCTGAGTGGGCTTGCTGGCGTCACCCTGGGTTTCGTCATCATGGCGAGCCTCGGCAGTCCTGTGGCGATTTTCGCTGGGGCGATCATTGTCGGAATGGCCAGCGGCCTGTTCGGCAGTCTTCTTGGGGTGCTGATGATCGAGAGTATCCCCGATGGTCTGCGAGGTCGCATCATGGGCACGCAGAACGCGCTGATTACTGCCGCGGGTCCCGCAGCGATGGCGGTTGCGGCCATGCTCGTCGAGTGGGGATCGCTTCACCTTGCTGCGATAGCGTTCGTGGCGCTGTGGACGGTTGCCGCCCTGGCGGCCGCGTTCTCCCCGTCCCTGCGTAACCTGGACAGGCGGAGTACTTCGAGCAATGAGGTGAGGGTGGCGAGTGAATAGCAGCGAACTGAGTGCGCGAGCGGGAGTGACCGTGCGCGCCTTGCGGCACTATCACCAGCTCGGTGTGCTGCCCGAGCCCCCGCGCTCCCACAACGGCTATCGACAGTACGGCGTGCACGACCTGATTCGAGTGTTGCGAATTAAACGTCTCGCGGCGTTAGGAATCTCTCTCGATCGGATGTCGGCCATTCTCGATGATTCGGGAGTAGGTAGTGCCGTGGAACTCGACCGGCTGGAGGACGAGATCGACGCCGAGATCACTCGACTCTCCACTCAGAAAATGCTGATCGCGGCCATACGGGAGGCCGACGGCGCGCTCGACGTGCCACCCGAGCTCGGCCCGTTCCTGGCTGCATCCGCCGCGGTGGGCCTCTCGCCGGAGATGGTTCACATCGATCGAGAGCAGTCTGTGCTTCTCGCGCATGTCGTGGGTGACGACGGGATGCCCGAGCTCGCGCGGTTGTATTCCGAACTTAGCGATCCGGTCGTGCTGAGACGATTAGGCGGCCTCTACGGTCGCTTCGAACGGTGTGGGCCGCAATCCAGCGCTGAGGAGATCGAGACCTTGGTGAACGACTTCGTTGACGTGCTCGCGCCAGTCACCAGCAGGATGGCTGGCCTGGGCCAGGTCATCGATCTGACCGGATACGTCGGGCTGTTCGAGGACTACACCGCGGGACGCCTCAACGACGGGCAGCAGCGTGTCATGACTGCCCTCGCGCGTCGGCTCGACAATTAGGCTCGCCGAATCCACCACATCCGCAGGAGCCGGTAAGCGACGCCCACCAGCAGCACCACGATCCCTGCCGTGATCGATTGCCAGGGCAGCGTGACGACGAGCACTCCGCAGCCCAGAGCGCCGATGACGGATACCACTCGAGGGTACCGGCGGTCCGCTGCCGGTTGAGTGAAGGCCGATGCATTGGCGACCATGTAATACAGCAGTATTCCGAAGGATGAGAAACCGATGACCTCGCGCAGATCAACGGTGAGAACGAGAACGCACACAATCCCGGCGATGAGAAGCTCGGCGCGAACAGGTGTGCTCAACCGTGAGTTCACTGCCGCGAGGCCGCGTGGTAGGTCGTCGTGTCGAGCCATCGCGAGTGCCGTGCGGCTCACGCCCGCGAGGAGGGCCAGTAGCGACCCCAGGGAGGCGACC
>Ga0247807_10000197_pt1 | contig 41588 bp, 39 predicted proteins | sample UWRJL074202C1_FD_179931 | JGI IMG/M metagenome (GOLD analysis project Ga0247807, IMG submission 179931) | Plant litter microbial communities from Arlington Agricultural Research Station in Wisconsin, United States - UWRJ-L074-202C-1 | ecosystem: Environmental > Terrestrial > Plant litter >...
CCTAGCTCACTATGAAGAACTGCTCGCCGATGTCTACTCGGGAGCCACGCGTTACGCGGTAGCGCTTGCCCGGGTCACAACGGCGAGGCACCCCGCCGGGCTCCCGCACCGTTGTGCCATTGCCGGAGAAACGATCAGTGATCCAGAAAGCTCCCGTGTCCTGGCCGAACTCGAGATGGGTCTTCGAGACCGACTTTCCCGCATCGCTGATGACGACGATCGAGTCGAAACGCTCCCCCGGCTCGGCAACCGGATTACGACCGACGAGCCCCGTTCCGGAAACGCTGACGCTCTCGCCCGTGCTGAACTGAAGAACAAATCTCGCACCGGACCGCTGCACGATGCGCGTTTCTTCGAGGTCGATCTCCATCGGCTCGAGGTCTGCCCACGCGGATGGGTCGATGGCCGCGGTGTCTTGAGTAGTCGGTGCACCGGGGACGGAGAAGGACAGTGGCAGCCCCGGAGTCGTCGGCGCTGGTGTCGGTGCTGCCGGAGAAGGCGGCGCTGGCGAGGGGCTCTTTCGAGAGGGCAGCAACGCCTGCGGCGCTGGCGCCGCCGGCGGCATGTCGATCGGCGCCGCTGTGGGCGCAGGAGCTGGACGCTGCGGACCAGGAGTCGGCGCCACAACCGACGGTGATGCCGGATCTCGCGGCGGAGAAGAAGGGGCCGGAGACGGCGCCGGTCGCTGGGGCGGCTGAGCCTGGAACCGATCAGCAGATGTGGAGCGTGGCCGAGCAGGAGCACTCTCGAAAGGAACCGGCGTGGTGCGGGCCGGCGAGTGCAGCGGCGGCAGGGACGACGGGGCGGACTGGGGCGGCGACGAGATAAAGGGAGTTGTCGCATCCCGCTGATCCGTCTCAGAGCCCGAATACTCAAAGGGCGCGACTGCAGCGGGTGGATCATCCCTAGGCGTTGCCGGCGTCGATCCCTCCGCCCGAGAAGCATGAGCGTCAGACGCGGTCATATCAGCCGAATCCTGCACAACCGGAGCAGCAGGAGTGGATGCGGCAGGAACCTCGGGCCGCACCGCAGCCCGCGCACGCGAACGCACGGGTGTCGTCGTGAGCTTGGCCGTAACCGAACGCCCGCATTCACCACAAAACAGTGCACCGGCGGGAAGCTCTGATGCGCAGTAGATACAAGTCATGAGCGGTCCTTCGGTCGCTTGGGCGCCTTCGAGCCACTATAGCTACCGAGTGATCGCAGAGACACGCGCGCCTTGAATCGTTGCCACGGTGTTCTCTTCGCACCGAGCGCGCGCGTGAGTTCATTCACGATGTACCAGACCCGATCCGCATCTGCAGCGGCCGGGTCCTCCGGCGCGAACACGGCACGGTCGGCAACAGCCGCAAGAACTCGGGACGGCATCCCTCCCACGACCGCCGCGACTTCACTGCGAGTGGATGCCGCGGCCGGAGTGATTCCATAATCGACGATCACATCCTCGAACTCGCTCCACCCACCCGTGATCTTGCCCGCGACTGTTTTGGCACGACGCCTCAGCGAACGCCTGCGCAGCTTCGCGGCGATCACGAGAAGGAAGGGTGCTGCGATGATCGCGAGCGCCAGCACGGTCCAGCTCGCCACCAGGAGAATCGACCGGATCACAGTGCCCCACACATCCGCTTCCGCGGGCGGATCCTGCTGAGACTCGGGCGTGACCGGCGGGTCCACAGTCTCCGACTCAACAACGGGAGGCGGCACGATCGTGGGAGGACGCGCGATCTGGGTGGGTTCCTCCGGAAGCTCCTCGGGAATGTCCCGCACTGGCGGGTTTGGGTCGATGGATACCCACCCGAACTCCTGCGTGTTCACTTCGATCCACGCCGACACGTCTGCACCGGTCACCTCGGAAGAGTCCGGTTCGAACCCCATCACGACCCGGGAGGGAAAGCCGAGCCGATTCGCCATGAGGGCCGCGGCTACGGCGTACTGCTCGGCATCGCCGACCATCCGATCGCCGTCGAAGAGCTCGGAGATTCGATCGGTGGCGTGCCCGGATCGGCTCGGTACGGCATCATCTCCCACACCGTGACTTACATAACCTTCGGCTCTCAGCCCCGCGATCGCCGCGCTCAATCGTGCCCCTGGCAGGTCGATGCCCGAAACGTATCGGTCGAGCGTTGTGACGAGGTCTTCGGGAACGGCTGCGATCGTGGGCAGCACCGCCGCCCCGGGTTCGACCGCGGCCAATTCGGTGGGAGAGGGCTGCTTGGGCACAACAACACTCGCGACGTAGCTGTCGCCAGAACGCACGCCGTCGACAACTGCCGCGGTCGACGTCACGGAGTTGTAGAAGAAAGTGTCGCCGAGAGCGCTGGCGTTCTGTCCTCCGAACTCAATCCGCTCGAGCGAACCGACGATGGGTAGCCAGACACCCTCGTAGTTGACGATGTTGAACGCGACATCGACCCGATCCCCGACGACGTCACGCTGGTCAACAGAACCGGGAACACGCTCGAACGCGCCGGATTCTCCCGACGCGTCGTTTGCACCCACCGAGAACACGATTCCGTCATAACTGTCGAGCGTCGCGAGCCTCACGAGAGTGTCGCCGGGTAGACCGTCGATCGTGAACAACACCGAGTTGGCGGTGTCCGGCTGCAGATACTGCCGAAAACCTGCAAGCGGGCTCACCTGGTCCCGCGGATCGAACGGACGCTCGATCGCCGTTCGCGGCACTACCCGGTCCTGGCTCACGGTAGTCAGCGCGGCAACACCCCACCCGGTAGCACCGGCGATCGCCAGGATGGCGACAGCTCCCACCACGGTGCGAAGTCCTGCGCCCGAGGCGTCGGCGGGGGTACCGCCCGAGGCGGTCACGAGCGACCTGATCGATGCCCGCCGCTCGTACCAGCGCATCCACAACATCCACAGCAGGATCACGACCACGAGCGCGACGGGCCCGATGATCGGCGAATCGGGATCGCGCGGACCGAGAGCCGAAGCCGCGAGGAAAACGACAACGGGCGGCACGACCGCGAGCGCGGGGCGAGTCGAGCGGATCGCAATCGAGGCGCTCACCACCACCGACACCAACAGGAGCACGAACGCCGGGACGAGCAGGGCCTGGTAACTGCCGACGGGAAGACTAATTGTGAGCAGCTGCTTCCACCCGAGCGCCACTGCGGAAAACAGTTGGACGAGGCCATCGAGCGTGGGCACGACGCCGTATTCTGCCTCGGATGGCACGGCAATGGCGACGCCGACGAGAACGAAACCGGCGATCGTGACGAGCATGACCACGTACGACGGCCAGGAGAATCTTGCCCCGAGAATCGCTATTGCCGAGCCCATAACGAGCGACGTCGCGACAACAACAACGAGGCCCATGCTTTCGTAGATGGGCCAGAATGCGGATGCCGCAGCGATCGTCGCCGCGAACAGCATCGCCGTGGTCACCGCCACATATCGCGCACTCCGCTTGACGTGAACGCTCACGCCGCGACCGATCTCGACAGAGATGACTTGAGGTCGTCGAGGTAGCCGATGGTGAGTACCGAGAGTCCCGCAACACGGCGAAGGCCCGGCGAACTATTGGGATCGCAGCGCACCACAATCACTTCAATCCCGACCGGGAACTTCGTGGATGCTGCGCGCAGCTCTTGCGGAGTCGCGCCAGACCCACAGACAAGAAAGGCCACGGAGGCTCCCGTCGCTTGCTCCCCCGTGACGCGAGCCACGTCGACGATGGACAGCGCGGTCTCGCTGCGGTCCACGACGGCGAGGTCGTCGAGAAGCCGCGACCGAGTGACCGTCGACAGATGGCGAACCGCAAACACTTTCTGCTTAGCGAACGCGGGCGTGGACTCACTCGCAACCACGGTGACCGTTCGCGCATCCATGATGGCCCTCACGCCGAGTGATCCCGCGACGCTCACGGCCATCTCGAACTCGTCCTCGGAGAGATAGTCGCTTGTCGCAAGACTCAGCGCGATCACGAGGTGGCTCCGTCTGGTCTCTTCGAACTGCCTGACCATGTATGTGCCCGTGCGGGCTGTGGTCTTCCAGTGAATGTTGCGACGCTCATCGCCCGGCATGTATTCGCGCAACGCGTGAAAGGACACGTCGTTGTTCGACAGGTCCTTCGTCGGGCTTCCCTCGAGATCGCGCACGAGACCGGTGCTCATGCTCGGGATGCCGATGGTGCGGGGATGCACAAAGAGCTCGGCACGGTCGGCCCAGACGATCTCCCGGCGCACAAGACCGACGGGATCGGCTCTCACTGTGCGCACGGGGCCGACAAAAACCACTCCTCGCTTAACGGTGGGAATATCGAACTCCCGCACGACCTGAGCTCCGCGCCCGAGTCCCGGTAGCGCCACCTCGATAAGTCCAGTGCCGATGGGGACCTCGACGAGCGTGCCGACCGCACGACGGCGAGTGGGGTTCGATACCAGGATCTGACCGCCAGCGGGAGTGCCGACGACAACACGGCTGTGCGGGACAGCGAGCGTGATCGTGACGGGACTGCGGCCGATCAGATAGACGACAGCGATCGCGATGAGACTCAGGATCATGAAGCCCACGACGACCAGTTCAACCCAGCCGATTCCGTATCCCACGACGAGGCACACCGGGGCGACCACGAGCATTGTCCAGCCCAGCGGAGTGACGACCGTGGCAACTCGAGCCAGTACTCGCGCCACGAATGACCACACGACCGTGACGAGGCGCACGACCGCGACGATCACGTCAGCGATGAATCCCGTGCGCTCACCGACGATGCGCGTTCTCGCGTTGGTCAGTCCCTGCGTTCCCGTGGGAAATCGCGAATCGACGCGCGCGGAATGCGCGCGCGACACCGAACCAGTGCCCTGCGTGGGTCTGGTGATTCCCTGCCGGTCTTTGGGCACTCTTAGGCGCCCTGACGCTCGCTCGGCGGCGGAGTCTCGAGCAAGATCTGGCTCATGATGCTGGATGCCGTAACGCCGTCGAACTCGGCTTCCGCGTCGATCACGAGACGATGAGCGAGCACCGGCTCCACGAGCGCCTTCACATCGTCGGGCACGACATAGTGGCGACCGCTCGCGGCGGCAAGCGTCTTGGACGCGCGCAGGAGAGCGAGCGCACCTCGAACGCTCGCGCCGAGCCTCACTTCGGTCGCGCTGCGGGTGGCTTCGACAAGCCGCGCGATGTAGTCGTTGAGTGTCGGATCGACATGCACCGTGCGAGCAAGACGCGCCATTTCGACGATTGTGTCCGCTGTGACGATCGGCGGAACGACGGTGTCATGTGCGCGAGTCTCCGCACCCTCGAGAATGCGCAGCGTCGAACCGTGGTCGGGATAGCCGATGGAGGTCTTCATGATGAAGCGATCGAGTTGCGCCTCGGGCAAACGATAGGTGCCCGCCTGTTCGATGGGGTTCTGCGTAGCGATGACCATAAAGGGGGCACCGACTGGATGGCTCACGCCGTCGACGGTGACCCGACCCTCCTCCATGACCTCGAGAAGTGCGGCCTGCGTCTTGGGGCTCGCTCGGTTGATTTCATCCGCGAGAACGATCGTCGCGAAGATCGGCCCGTGATGAAACTCGAAGCCCGCGGACCGCTGGTCGAAGATGCTCACTCCCGTGATGTCTCCCGGCAGAAGATCGGGAGTGAACTGGATGCGACTGCTTGACCCCTCCACGGACTGCGCCATGGCGCGCGCGAACGAGGTCTTTCCCGTGCCGGGGAAGTCTTCGAGCAGCAGGTGTCCCTCGCTGATGAGAGCCGTGAACCCGAGGCGAATGACGAATGTCTTGCCTACGAGTACCTGGTCGACGTTGGCGACGAGCCGTCCGAAAATCTCGGAAAACCACGTCGCCTGTTCGGCGGTCATCGCCATGGCTGCTCCTTATTCATAATCATTTCCGTTGTAATAAATCGAGTAGGTCTGGCCGCCGTTCGCCGTAACAAGAACGGTAAGCCATGGTTTTTCGCCGGCAGGCGCGACCTCGGCATGACAGTCGACCGCGGTGTCGGCATCCACAAATGTCCCGCCGTCTTTCGTGCCACCACACGCGATCTGTACCGACTCGTAGTCACCGGTGGGGAGTCCCAGCCAGGTGAACGTGCCGCTCAAGCTGAGTGGATCCTCGTCGCGAACAAAGCTGACGCCGGTTGCCCTCGGGTCGACGGGGACGGCGCTGAGGGGGATCGGCTCCGACCATTCCGTCTGGCACAAGGGAATGGAGTTGTAGCTGCGGCACGCTCTCGCCTCAACGGACATGGTCTGCCCATACTGCGTTCCATCCGCTGTGACTAAGTCGTCCAGCCTGATCGGGCCGCGTTCACCACCGGTTACCGTGCCGCCCGACAGGCGGAAATACACGGTGTAGTCGCTCGTGAGCGCATCCGCGCCCATGGCTCCGCCCGAGAGCGCGAGGTCGTAGGTGTCGCCGTTGATAGCCGGGCCGGAGAAGGTCAGCTCCGTAATCACGCCCGGCGGCGTGCGCACCGCGACTGCCGAGCTCGCTCCGCATCCCTGGGGATTGGTCGCGAACACAATGAAGGAGTACGAGGCGTTGGCAGAGAGCCCGGTGAACTGGATGCTCGTTCCGGCCGTGGACAGAACCTGAGCGCCTCCCGCCGAAGGATTCGCGCAGGTCGGAGCCGTTGTTCCCGTGTAGGCGGCGACCTGGTAACCCGTGATGGGACGCCCGTTGGCAGAGAAGGCACCGGGCCAGCTCACCGAAACCGTCGTCGGTGTGGTTAGAGCAGCGAGCGGGGCTGCGACAGCGATCGGCGGACCTGCTGGCGTACCGGATCCGCTCGCGGAGGTCCACACCGAGAGCGGACTATAGGCGTCGTTGCGGGCACTGATCGAGTACTGGATTGCCACACCATTGGACAGCGACGGATCGGAGATCACGCGCGTGCACGTCGTGGAGCACGCGGATGCCAGCAGTTCCGAGGTGATTGCCCCGACCGTCAGAAGGTATGTCTGCACGGGAGAACCGTTTCCGGGGGTGGGAACGGCATTCCAGCTGATGCTGAGTCCGTGGTCGAGCGGCTCCGCGACGAGTCCAGTGGGCGCTGCGGGCAGCACATCCGACCACACGAGGTCGGCGAGGGTGGCAGCATCCGAATCGCCGATGGTGTTAGTCGCGACGACGTTCACGCGCACGGCGTTGCTCGACCCGTTGCCCGCAGTCGGCACTGCGCACGTGGTTCCCGCGCACGCCGTGGACGTTATTACCTCTCCAGCGGGACTCGTCGTCCTCACTGTATAGCTGCTGATGGGCGAGTTGTTCGCTGCTCCCGCGTTCCACCGCACAGTGAGCTCTTTGTCTCCGTACGCCGTGACCGAGACGGCCGATGGGGTGTCCGGGCGATCCTGGATCGAGATCGTGAGGGTTGTCCAGACGGACCGCTCGGCAGCCCCCGTCGCATCCTGAACCCGGTACTGGGCGGTCACATCGCCGGGAGCCGCATCCCCCGCCACCGCAATAGAGATTCGCCGGTTGTCGGCACTCGGTGTGACCTGCAGGCCAGGCGGCAGATCAGATCCCCCGACGCCCCTGATCTCGACCACTGTCAGCGGCGTCGCGGGGAAGGGATTGGTCGCCTCGTCGTTAGCGAGGACATCGAGAACGGTGCTGCCGCCGCGCGGGACGATCACCGAGTCTGCGGCTGGTCTCGCGAGGGGCCTGGTCGAGCGAACTATGGACAACTCGATGCGCCCAGACTGGCCGTCTGACACGGCATCCCGCACGCCGAGTGTCATCGACGTCGAGGAGCCCACCGCCGCGGTATCCGCGGATGTCAGGGACAATAGGCTCCCGCTCAGCGAATAGGTGAAGCCCTCTGGCGCCGCACCCGCCTCGAAGAACACCAGCTCGTCCAGGTCGTCGGGATACGGGTAGTTGGTGAGCTTCAACAGGTCGATGACCCGTTCCTGGCCGGGCTCGAACGCGATGACCGCTCCGCTAAACACGGGAGGCTGATTTTCTCGGGGCAGCACGGTGATCGGCAGCACAAGAATCGCCGTGTTGCCCTTCGGGTCGGTGGCCGACTCTCCGTCCGTTACCTCGAACGCAATGGATGCCGGCCCGAAATAGCGATCGGCCGAGGTGAAGGTCAGAGTGTCGCTGTCGGCAACGAGGGAAGAACCGTCGGAGTGCGTGGCGCGCACGGTACTCGTGTCCGTGATGCGCACCGAGCGCCCCGCGACCGCGACCACATAGTCGCTGAGGTCGATCCTGAGAGTTTCGCCGCTCACCACGCTCAGCGCCGGTGCCCGCCTATCGAGCTGAGGAAGCGCGTCATCCCGTCCCGGCACACGAATGAACGCATAACTGAAGACCTCGGGGTCGTCCGGGTGCGTCACTCTGAACGGGATGATCTGACCGACGTCGCCGATCGTGACGGTGATGCGCTTATTGGCCGTCACCTTGGCAACCGTGCCGTACCCCTGGTAAACGGACAGCCCCAGCGAGCGAGCATCGCCATCCGCGAAAAATACCTGCGACAGCACGTCAACAGTGATGCTCTCCCGGTCGAGCACATCCGAAAGTGTGAGAACGGTGTCCGAGGCGATGGGGAACGACAGCGGCGCGTCCTCACTCACCGTCACGGTGATGAAGTTCTGGCTCGTGCCGCCAGTGTCATTGGCGATCGAGTAAATCACTCCGTACGTGCCTGGTGTTGTCGGCGGGGTGATTTTGACGAGGTCACTAACAATCTCTGCTGTCGTCACCTTGTCGTTAGCGACGGCAGAAATTATCGACAGCGGACTGCCGTCAGGATCGGAATCGTTGTCGAGAACACGCACCCACACGGTTGCGCCCGGTCGCACGGTGGCTTCGTCCGCGGCAGCGACGGGGTTGCGTGCCCCCTCAAGTCGCGCGCTGATGCCGATGCGCACAGTTCCCGTCGCTCGCGCGCCAAGCCCATCGATCACCGTGTACGTGAACGAGTCCGTGCCGGCCGAGTACTCCCCCGCCCGATAGACGATCGTGTCACCGACGGCGTCGATTACCGCGCCCATCTCGGGGTTAGACGACTGCCCGAGCAACTGCACAGAATCGCCGTCGGGGTCGATCCCCGTCAACGGAATCGGGATGCGCACGGTCTCCCCCGCAAGCACGCGGGCTGTCACTGTGGTCGGTACGGGAGCGTTATTCGTCGCGACGTCGGGTTCGCGAACCGCGATGCGTACGATCGCGGTCGCGGACTGTCCGTCCGGTCCGGTTATGCGGTACGACGCGGTGAAATTGCCCGTGCGGTTAGGCGCGAGATACCGCAGCCGACTCCCCGAGGCGAAAAGCAGACCGGAGCTCTCGGGAAGGTCTTGCTCAAGACGCGGCTGGAGCGTCAGATCCAGACCGTCTGGGTGCTCGTCGTTGGCGAGAACGGGGATGTCAATTGCCTCACCGACACGCACCGTGATGGCGTCGTCCTCGGCGATGGGAGGCTGGATGCGAGTGGGCGCGGGGATTTCGATGACCGTGATCACGCCATCGGCCTCCGCCAGTCCGTTGCTGATGCGGTAATTGAAGCTCACCGGCCCGGTGAGTGGAGCATCGAGGCTGACCCGAACGAGTCTCTGCTCGAGGATCTCCGCGCTGACGCCCGAGTCCGGCGGGAGGTTCATGATGCCCGTGACAAGGAGCACACCGCCGGCGGGGTCACGGTCGGTTCCCGCAACGTCGACACGTTCGCTGCGCAGAGACTGCACGAACACGACCTTCGGTACGGTGATGGGCTTGGTGTCGGCAGTGGGCGGCGAGGACACATCGATTCTCACGACGCCCGTGACGGTCTGCACCCCGTCGGTAACCACGACGTCGATGTAGTGGCTTCGCACAGCATCACTCGTGAAGCGAAAACTGCCGGTCTCGTAGCTCGGCACTATCGTGACGTCAGGCTTTTCCGGCACGCTGTTGAGTCGAGCCATCCCGTTGCCTCCGCGCACGTTGCCAAGCGGAGAGACGGTTACTTCCTCGCCGGCATACGCGGGAACGACGTACGACACGAAGGTCAGAGGTACCTCGCCCATAACCTCAACCGAGAGTGAACCCGATCCCGAGTCCGTGCCATCCGACACCATGAGCGAGACCGTACTGAGCGAGCCGCCGCGCCCGGCATCTGAGTACACGACCTCGCCGCTGGGCTTGTAGCTCACGGAGTTGGGATCGGCGACCGTGGCGCTCGTGAGATAGAAGGCATCCCCGTCTGGATCCACCCAGTCTCCGAGCACCTGCGCGGTGACTCGGTCGCCGGTCTTGGCTTGAGCGGTTGTCTCTCTCACCTGCTCCGGCGGAGAGTTCTGGTCATCCGTGCGCACCTCGACTGTCACGGTGGCGGTCGAAGAGGCGCCGCGGCCATCCGTGATCATGTAGTCGAAGCTCAGCTGGCCGGTGGCGCTATCGGGGAGCGTCAGTTGGATCTGCTGCGACTGGTTGATGAGATCGAGACGCCCGACTGACTCGTCGAGTGCGGATAGCGACCCCACGACGAGCACGTCTCCGTTCGGGTCGTAGTCGTTGAGCAGAACGGGAAGCACGGTCGATCGTCCCGGCCGCGCACCAAACGAATCGGCGATCGCGACGGGAGGTACCTGTGTCTTTTCGACCTCGGGCGGATCGTCTTCGCTCGGTTCCTCGGTCGTGTCCTCGTCGTCAAGAACGATCAGGTCGTCCCAGTTATCGATCAGTTCGCCCGCACGCTGCACGGCCCAGGTTGAACCGAACCGGCTGTCATTCAGCACCGCGCGCGCGCCGTTGGTGCGGAATTCGAGCGAGGCTGTCGCGGGCATGGATGCCAGGATGGTCGTCGTACCGTCGGTCTCGTTGCCGCAGCGACGCCAGCTCGTGCCACTGCTCCACGCCGCATACTCGCAGCCGTCGGACACAAGTGCACGGGCGGGTGAGCCGGTCTGGCCCTCGACCAGAGTGCGGGCGTCCGATCCGTCGAGAGGTACCTCAACGAGACCGGACGGGTAGGTAATAAGAACAGCGTCACCCGAGATGCTCGGTGCCGGTAGCGTTGCTCCGCCACCCGCGACATCCTGTCCCAGATCGATCGTCGCGGAGTCGATGTAGAGCGTGCCAGCGACGGCGTCGAGTGCGGCCCAGCGCCCCGCCACTGAAGTGAGCAAGATGCGGTCCGGGTTCGAAAACGAGACGGGCGTCGATGATTCCACGACGTCGCTCGTCGCCGCATCCATGGTGTAGATCAGCCCGGCGTCGGGTGCGTAGGCGTTCAGCAGGCCATCGGGGTCAACCACGACGACCGAATCGGTTCCCAAGCTCAGCGCGGGTTCGCTCCGCGGATCGAAGGTCGATAAGTCAACGAGAGCGAGGGTCCAGAGTTCACCGGTGCCCTGCTCGAAGATGACAACTCGCTCGCCCGCGAGAAACACCTCGGAGTCGGCGGGAGGCAGGGGAACCGTTTCTCCGAGCTTCGAGGTCGCCGGATCAACGAGACTCACGCGACTCTCGGCGTGGTTAACCAGCAGCACCGTCGAGCCGCGCTGAATGATGTCAACGTCGGCGGACTCTGCGGCAACCACGGAGTTGAGCTCAAGAACCTCTGTATTGGCTCGCCCGATTGCCTGTTGGTCCGCGTTCACGACCCACACGGCACCGTCGGACAGATCGAACTTCTGGGTGGTGTACCCCGCGGAGACGATCGCGAGAGCAGCGATCAACGCGGTCACGACGAGCGCACTCAGCACGCTGAAGGCCAGCGAACGGTGGGCTCGGAACCAGGTTTTCATCGAACTCACCCGGGGATATCCGCGCACTTCGTGGTGCTCGGCGCTCCGAGCTTGCCGTCGCGGCTGACGGTGACCGTGATGCACACCTCGTCACCCGCATCAGCGTCAACAACAAAGCTCGCCTCGCGCTGCTGCACCACGGGCGCAGCGCCGTCTGTGGCGATGCGGTAGCTGTCTTGTGGGGTGAGTCCCGGGTTGGCCCAGCTGAATTCGACGGTGTCATCGACCACCGCCGCTTGGATGTTCGACACGGTCGGGATGTCGGTCGAGTTCGCTCGAATAAGCGCCACAACCGCAACCCCACCGAGCACAATCACGAGGAACGACGCGCCGACGACCACCCAGCCGAGCAGGCGCATCCCTTGCCCAGCGCCTCGTCGAGGTTCGCCGTCGGATGGAACGCCCGCCAGGTCTTCGCGAACCACCGTGCCGAGTGGCGCGTGACCGGTCGACGTGTCACCTCGGCGACGCTGTCGTCGTTGGGACACCGACGAGCCAGCCGAGGCGTGCCCGCGGATTACCGTGCGGTCTTCCAGGTCGGACGTCGCGGCGAGAGCCCACTCGTCCCGCGCCACCTCGGCGGGAGTCTGCTGGAGCCCCAGTTCGGACTCGGCTCCTTGCAACTCGTTGATGAGCTCGAGAATGCTGGCCTGGCGCTGTTCGGGCTTGCGCGACATTCCGCGAGCCAAGATCTTCTCGACGGATGCGGGAACGTCGCCGCGATCGATGGGTTGTGGACGGGCGCGGTTGATTCGCGAGATGAGATCGCTCGAGGTGTTGGATGCGCCGGGGACTTCGAAAGGAGAGCGACCGGCAAGCAGGGAATAGGTGGTCGCGGCAAAGGCCCACACCTCCGAGGCAACCGTTCCCGCCGTCTCATCCATGAGCACTTCGGGTGCAGACCAGGGAATGGACATGCCGACGGCGTCGCGGTCGGCGGAATCGCCCAGGGTTGCCGCGATGCCGAAGTCAGAGAGCACAGGATGCCCGTATGCCGTCATCAGAATGTTCGAGGGTTTGATGTCGCGATGCAGCACGCCCGCGCGGTGGGCGGTCTCGATTGCGCTGCCAATACGCACCGCGATTCTCAGTACTTCAGAGACGGGGAGTCGTTCTAGACGGTACCGCTGGGAGAGGGACGGTGAGCAGAGTTCCATCACCAGGTACGGGCGTCCGTCAGAAGAGACCCCAGCCTGATAGATCGTGAGGATCGACGGGTGAGCGCTCAGCTGGGCCATGAGGTTTGCCTCGGCCTGGAACATCTGACGCACTTGGTCGTTGACGACCTCGCTCAACAGAACCTTTACTGCGACCTGACGGCGCGGCATGTTCTGTTCGTAGAGGAACACGTCGGCGAAACCGCCCGAGCCCAGTGCGTGAACGTGAGAGAAGCCCGGCAATATCGGAGGCGGTGACGGGAGTCGACGTGCCACTTCTACCCCCTACGGTCGGACATCAGTTCATTGTAAGCGAGCGTCAGCCGGAGGGCGGGAGGCTAGGCGAGGCGTCGGCTTCGGGGTGCGGTGTCTTCGATTCCACCTTCGAGTTCGTCGCCAGAGACGACCTCGAGAACATCCACAACTATCGTCGTGATGTTGTCGCGGCCACCAGCGGCGAGTGCGGCATCGATGAGCGCCGAGCTCGTCTCGACGGGAGTAAGGCCCGCAGCCAAGTGCAAGCGAATGCGCTCGTCGCTGACCTCTTTCGTGAGGCCATCAGAGCACACGAGGAGACGAAGCCCTGGCCTCGCCGGAATCAACCAGATGTCGGTGCTGGGAGCGACACCAAATCCGACGGCTCGCGTGATGATATTGCTGTCTGGGTGATGTTCGGCTTCGTCGCGCGTGAGTTGGCCAGCATCCACGAGTTCCTGAACGACGGAATGATCGATGGTGACCTGGCTGAGCTCGTTCTGGTCAAACAGGTAGACCCGGCTGTCGCCGATGTTGAACACCGCGAAATAAGCTTCGCCTTCGTGAATTGTTAGCGCTGCCCCAGTGACGGTCGTGCCAATTCCAAACTCGGTCTCACCCTCAAGCGTGATGTCATCGGTTGCTCGCTGCAGTGCGTGATCTATCTCGAGGGGATCGAGGAACGGTGTCGTCGCGAGCTCCGCGAGGCGAGTCACGACCGCGGCGCTGGCCACGTCTCCCGCCGAATGACCACCCATGCCATCGGCCACCGCGAAGATGGGTGGCTTAGCGACAAAGCTGTCTTCGTTCGCGGCGCGACGGCGCCCGACATTGCTCCCTGCGGCCCACGCCACGACGATGGGGGAACCACCGGGAACCTCAATAGTGAGTCCGGTGTTGCTGTCGCCAATCTCAGTCACGATTGCCTTCCTGCCGAGTTGGGGGTGATCGGGAGAATGTGGATGATGGTGCCGTCGCCGATATCGATGAGCGAACCGGGCGACACCACAATCGATTCTGACGGGCGGAGTCGACGCGGTTGGCTAAGAGGAATGGTAACGGACGTTCCGTTCGTCGATCGCAGGTCGGTCACAACGACGGTCGTGCCGCGCTGCCGAATCTCGACGTGAGACGACGACACTTCGCTTGTTGCAGACGCCACAGTAATGAGCGTGAGTGGCTCGCCCGTGGGCACGCGCGGCCCCCGCGGACTGCGTCCAATTATCGCGGGAACGTCGAGCCGATAGGTGATTCCGTTCACCACGAACGAGTGGATGCCGGGAGCCGTCCTGGCAGGCTCGCCAGCGGCCGCGAGCAATGGCGCGGCCGCCATCGACTCTCCGGGTGGGCGAATGATCGTGTCATCGAGATCAACCGGATGACGATCGGTCGGCACCACCCGCGGCGTCACCACGACGGTGTCATCGAGATCCTCATCCACGTCTCCGAGCCTACGGCGATCCTGGCCACGCGTGCCGACGATACGTATCATTAGCCACACCAACGAGGGGTAAACGATGCGCGCTCACCGGGGAAATCGTGTTGTTTCGCTCCTGGGCGCGGTTGCCGTCGTAGCGACCCTGTCGGGATGCGCGAGCAGCGGGACGACAGAGCCGGCTGCCACGGACGTGACCCCGTGTTCCGCTCCCGACATCCGCGAACTGTCCTCCGGTATCGTCTACGACTACGAGCCCATGCCCTCTCCGGCAGCCCTCGCCGAGCTAAGTGAACTCGTTGTGTCAGCAACGATTGATCGGGTTCAGGAGGGCAGGGTTCAGATCGTGCCCGCGAACGACAGCGTCCCGGGTGTGCCGACGATCGTTCTCGTGCTTCGGGACGCGACGGTCGCGCAGGGAAGTCTTGCTGAGGGCAACGATGGGTTCGTTTACATCGAGTTACCGGGTCCTGTAGAGCGCGATCCGGATGCCGACGCGCACAGCCCTCTCGCCGGCTGCCAGGTCGTGGCCTACCTCGGTCCCAGTTCCGACGGCGCGCCACGAGAAGATATCGACATTGCCATCGCCGAACCTCTCGCGGGCCGGCCCGCTGGGCAGGCTCTCTATATTCCTTCGGGACCCCAATCACTCATCCTGCAATACGAGGACGAACGTGTCATGTGGCCGCTCATCGGTGAAACGCGAGAGGGCGTGCTCGAGGACACGCTACCCACCGGCAACCTCATCGCGCCGTGACCCTGGAGTTCAGCCGATGTACGACATGACGTGCTTGATGCGGGTGTAGTCCTCGAACCCGTAAGACGAGAGGTCTTTGCCGTAGCCGGAGTGCTTGAAGCCGCCGTGGGGCATCTCCGCGACGATCGGGATGTGGGTGTTGATCCACACGCATCCGAAGTCGAGGTGCTTGGCCATGCGCATGGCGCGTGAGTGGTCCTTGGTCCAGACGCTTGAGGCGAGCCCGTACTGCACCGAGTTGGCCCACAAAATGGCTTGCTTCTCATCGCTAAACGACTGCACGGTGATCACCGGACCGAAGATCTCGTCCTGAACCGCGGAGTCGTTCTGGGCGAGGCCCGAGACGATTGTCGCCTCGTAGAAGTAGCCGGCGTCACCCTGGCGCTTGCCCCCGAGCTCGACGACCGCGTGATCGGGCAGAGCATCCACGATTCCCGCTACGCGGCCGAGCTGCGCCGCGTTGTTGAGCGGCCCGTAAAGCACGTCTTGGTCAGGCGCACCGGTTGTCGCGTTGGTGCGCGCGTAGGCGACGAGCGCGGCGACAAACTCATCGTGGATGCCCTCCTGCACGAGCAACCGGGTGGCAGCGGTGCAGTCCTGACCCGCATTGAAGTAGCCCGCAGCGACAATTCCTTCAACCGCGGCATCGATGTCGGCATCGTCGAAGACCACGACGGGAGCCTTGCCGCCAAGCTCGAGGTGAACGCGCTTGAGGTCGTTCGCGGCGGCCTTGGCCACCTCCATTCCCGCGCGCACGGAACCGGTAATCGACACCATCTGCGGCGTGCGGTGATCAATCATCGCGCCGCCCGTGGTGCGGTCACCCGTCACGACGTTGAACACACCGGCGGGCAAGAACTCGGCCGCGACCTCGGCAAGCAGAAGGGTCGATGACGGCGTCGTATCGCTGGGCTTGAGAACGATCGTGTTGCCCGCGGCGAGCGCCGGTGCGAACTTCCAGGTCGCCATATTGAGCGGGTAGTTCCACGGCGTCACCTGACCGATGACCCCGATCGGTTCGCGGCGAATGGATGACGTGTGGTCGGCCAGGTACTCGCCGGTAGCCATTCCGTTGAGGTGCCGGGCCTCCCCCGCGAAGAACCGGATCTGGTCAACGGAGTTGAGGATGTCCGCCTCCATGATCGAGTTGAACGGCTTGCCGGTGTCTTTCGATTCGACGGCGGCGAACTCCTCGGCGCGCGCCTCGACCGCATCCGCAATCCTGAACAGCGCGAGTTGCCGCTCCGAGGGCGTGGACTCGCCCCAGATCTCGAACGCCGCCGAGGCTGCGCTGTACGCGGAGTCGACATCCGCTGCAGATGAGACGGGAGACGAGGCGTAGACCCCTTCGGTGACGGGATCGATCACGTCGAACCCCTCGTCGGCCCTCGCCGACACGTACTCGCCATTGATGAAGTTACGAATCTCCGAAGCGCTCATAGCACCCACAGTACTGCGAGATGCGTTGCAAAATACAGGCTCGACAGCGAAATACCGCTGCACAAACGATGAATAGATGCGGAATCCCTTGTCGATGAGCACCCGGACTGACACAATCGAAAGATGACCTCCTCGTCGCGCACGCCGAAGCCGGCGCTCGACCACGTCTCGAAGGCGATCATCGAGCAGCTCCAGCAAGATGGGCGGCGGTCATACTCAGACATCGGCAAGGCCGTTGGCCTCAGCGAAGCTGCCGTGCGTCAGCGTGTGCAAAAGCTCACCGAGTCCGGTGTCATGCAGATCGTGGCGGTCACCGACCCCATGCAACTGGGTTTCTACCGCCAAGCCATGATCGGCATCCGCGCCACCGGGGACACGACCGTGGTCGCCACGACGCTCAGCGCCATGCCCGAGGTCGACTACGTCGTGCTCACGGCGGGAAGCTTCGACATCCTCGCTGAGGTCGTGTGCGAAAACGACGACGACCTCATCGAGCTACTCAACAAACAGATTCGCGGGATCGATGGCGTGCAGTCCACCGAGACCTTTGTCTACCTCAAGCTGCACAAGCAGTTCTACAACTGGGGAACGCGCTAGGCAGCCTGCCTGGCCCTCAGAAGAGAACGGAAAGAGATATCGCATGTCCGACTTCGACGAAGCAGATCTTCAGCAGAAGGCCAAGGACCACCTCTGGATGCACTTCGCCCGCCAGTCCGTGATGGAGAGCGGCCAGGGTGTGCCGATCATCGTTAAGGGCGATGGCCATCACATCTGGGACAGCACAGGCAAGAAGTACTTCGACGGCCTGAGCGGCCTGTTCGTGGTCAACGCCGGCCACGGTCGCAAGCGCCTCGCCGAGGTTGCTGCGAAGCAAGCCGAGGAACTCGCGTTCTTCCCACTGTGGTCGTATGCGCATCCCTCCGCCATCGAATTGGCCGACCGCCTCGCCGACGGAGCACCCGGCGACCTCAACCGCGTGTTCTTCTCCACGGGTGGCGGCGAAGCGGTCGAGACCGCGTTCAAGCTCGCCAAGTACTACTGGAAGCTGCAGGGCCGACCCACGAAGCACAAGGTCATTTCGCGGGCGATCGCGTATCACGGCACGCCTCAGGGCGCACTCGCAATCACCGGCATCCCCGCGATGAAGGAGATGTTCGAGCCCGTCACCCCGGGTGGCTTCCGTGTTCCCAACACGAACTACTACCGCGCAGAAGAAAATGGCTTTGTGGCCTCTGCGGGGTCCATCGATCCGGAGGCCGAGTTCGGCGTGTGGGCCGCGAACCGCATTGAGGAGATGATTCAGTTCGAGGGTCCCGAGACCGTCGCGGCGGTCTTCCTCGAACCCGTTCAGAACTCCGGTGGATGCTTCCCGCCTCCCCCCGGCTACTTCCAGCGCGTGCGCGAGATCTGCGACAAGTACGACGTGCTGCTGGTGAGCGACGAAGTCATTTGCGCGTTCGGACGCATCGGCCACATGTTCGCGTGCGACGCCTACGGCTACGTGCCCGACATGATTACGTGCGCGAAGGGCATGACGAGCGGCTACTCCCCCATCGGCGCCACGATCGTGAGCGACAAGATCTATGAGCCCTTCAAGCATGGCTCGACGTCGTTCTATCACGGCTATACCTTCGGTGGTCACCCCGTGTCTGCCGCGGTCGCGCTCGAGAACCTCGACATCTTCGAAGAAGAGGGGCTCAACAAGAATGTGCGGGACAACTCGCCCGCGTTCCGCGCAACTCTGGAGAAGCTCACCGACCTGCCCATCGTGGGAGACGTACGCGGCGACGGATACTTCTTCGGGATCGAGCTCGTCAAAGACAAGGCCACCAAGGAGACCTTCAGCGATGACGAGTCGGAGCGCTTGCTGCGCGGGTTCCTGTCGAAGGGCCTCTACGACGCGGGTCTCTACTGCCGCGCCGACGATCGGGGCGACCCCGTCATCCAGCTCGCGCCTCCGCTCACGATCGGACAGACCGAGTTCGACGAGATCGAGGGCATTCTGCGTAACGTGCTCACCGAGGCCTGGTCCCGTCTGTGATCTCATTCCGTTTTCAGGAGATATCGGTCGTCGCGGCGGTTCTGTGCCGTGGATAGCCGGAATCTCCTGAAAACGGAAGCCGACTACCGGGGCGTGAGCTTCTGGCATGACACCGTGCCCGACTCGCTCGCGCCTCGCCCCTCGCTCGGCGAGGAGCTCAGTGTCGACATCGCCATCATCGGCGGCGGGCTCACCGGTCTCTGGACCGCCTGGTATCTGCTCGAGCGCGACCCGTCGCTCTCGATCGCGGTGCTGGAGAAGGAGATCGCGGGATTCGGAGCCTCGGGCCGCAACGGCGGGTGGTGCAGCGCCCTCTTCCCTCGGTCGACGGCTTCCCTCGAGAAGCTCCACGGCCGCGAGCAGGCGCTCAGGATGCGGCGCGAGATGATCGACACGGTCGACGAGGTCGGCCGAGTCGCGGCATCCGCTGGCTTCGATATTGACTTCGTGCGCGGGGGAACTATCGCTTACGCGCGCTCCGCCACGCAGCTTGCCACAGCTCGCGCAGAGGTGGCGGAGGCCGAGAGCTACGGAGTGGATGCGCTCGAGTTCTGGGGTGCGGAGCGAGTGGGCGCGAGCGGCGCCCTCGGCGCGAGCTTCGATCCCGCATGTGCTCGGCTTCATCCCGCCAAGCTCGTGCGCGGACTCGCTCGCGCAGTCGAAACTCGCGGCGTGACCATCTACGAGGGCACCGAGGTGCTCGATTACTCACCGCGACGAGTCAGAACCGAAGGCGGGATGGTGACGGCCGACACAGTTGTCGTCGCGCTAGAAGGCTACGGCGCGAGCTTGGCCCAGACGCATCGCTCGGTGCTGCCTCTGTATTCGCTCATGATTGCGACCGATCCGCTGCCCGACGCGATCTGGGACGAGATCGGCCTCGCGCACGGCCAGACCTTCAGCGACTACCGCCACCTGCTGATCTACGGACAGCGCACGGCAGACAACAGGTTCGCGTTCGGCGGACGCGGAGCGAGGTATCACTGGGGCAGCGCTATTCGCGCGGAGTACGACCGGGTCCCCGCCGTGTTTGACCATTTGCGCCGCACGCTCGGCGAGCTCTTTCCCGCGATAGGCAACGTGAGTGTTTCGCATCGATGGGGTGGCCCTCTCGGGGTCGCGCGCGACTGGCACGCTTCTGCGAGTTACGAGAAGACGACGGGGATCGCGACCGCAGGCGGCTATGTCGGCGATGGACTCAGCACGACCAACCTCGCCGGACGCACGCTCGCCGATCTGATCACGGAACCGACATCAGACCTAGCGACGCTGCCCTGGGTGAACCACCGTTCGCCGAGCTGGGAGCCGGAGCCGCTGCGGTTCGTCGGCGCCAATGCGGGTCTTGTCGCTATGTCGGTTGCCGACCAGGAAGAGCGTGTGACCGGGCGAGCATCTCTCGCCGCTCGCCTCATGGGCCCGCTCACGGGACACTAGCGGCGGCTCGGATGAGGACGGCGCGGACGCTCTAGCTGCTGACGTGATACTCATCCTGTCCAGGAATTAGGGGAAGGGATGCGGCAGGAGCTAGTGCGATAACGGCGAACGTCAGGGGATAGCCGATGAGAGCGATGAGTCCCCCGACGAGCGGTCCAACCGCGGACGCTACGAGGAACTGCCCGGTGTTCTGAATCCCGAGCGCCTTCCCTGACCATCGTGACCCGGCCGCCTCCGCGACGGAGGTGAAGGCGAGCCCGTTGTCGGCGACGCTGATGGTCGTGGCGACAACAAATGCCGCCGCAGCAACGGCACCCCAGCCAGCGAGATTGGTCGCGGCCACCATAAGCATGGCAATACAACCGGCCACAGCTACCCATCGAAGCACCCGAACTCGGCTTCCCGCACGATCGCTAAGGAGACCAACGCCAATCCGCCCGAACGCGCCGATGAACTGAGCGACACCGATCAGGACTCCCGCTCCCGTTGCGCTCCAGTGCATCTCCGACACGAGCCAGACAATGCCAAAGATAGAGAGAGCGAACTGAGGAACAACAAGGAGCGCGGACACGAAATGGATGCGCCAGAGGAAAAAACTCGATTGATAGGGGTTCGGGTACACCTCATCTGCTGCCAGGTGAACTGTCGTTGAGCGAACGGGGTTGACGATCCAGATCCCACAGACGACGGCAAGCGCCGCGTTCAGCGCCAAAGACACGGCGACTGCGGCACCGACGCCATACGCCGATGCCATGCCGGGAACCACGAGTGCGGCAACCGTGACGCCAAGGGGCTGAGACATCTGCCGGATCCCCATCGCGAGTCCGCGACGTTCTCGTGGAAACCAGCCGACAACAACGCGACCGCTGGCCGCATTCGTGCTCGCAGACGCGGCTCCACCGAGGAGGAAGAAGACACCAATCGACACGAAGTCGCCGGCATAAACCGCCCCGACCGCAGCCGCCGCGGTTAGCGCCAAACCAATCGCAATGACCCATCGCTCCCCGAAGCGGTCCGCGAGCGCACCCCACGCAACGAGTGTGAGGACCATGCCGATGGTGGGTGCAGAGGCAAGCAATCCGGCCTGAGCAAGCGAAAGTCCGCGCTCGTTGTGCAGGAGCGGAATGAGAAAGGCAGGCGTACTCACGAACACGGTTCCGGCGGCTTGAGCCGCTACGCCGAGTGCGAGCATTCTCCACGCGCGCGCCGGGATGACCGATGGTGATTGGGTAGCCGTGTGCATGAAAACGTCCTCTGGGGAGCTTGATTGTGGATGCCGATACGGGATACGGTAGTGCACACCAAGTTGGTATCCCAAAACTGGAGAAGATCGATGGCAGCAACAGCAGCAGCCGGAGTCCCGCTGTACGAGCGACTTCGGTCCGCGATCCTGTCGCTCGACTACGTACCGGGCGAGAAGCTAACCGAGCGTGGCCTAGAGACCGACCTTGACGCCTCCCGCACTCCGATCCGGGCCGCCCTGTTGCGCTTGGAAGCTGACGGACTCGTCCGTCGAGCGGGTCGGGGCTGGAGTGTCTCCCCCATCGACTTGACCGAGATACGCGCCTTGTCGGAGTACCGTGAAGCGGTCGAGGCCGCAGCGGTCCGCCTGGTCTCGGAACGAGCGTCGGACAGTGACCTCCTGGCGCTCGACGACTCGCTCGGTGACATGTCCGAGTTCACCAGCGAAGAGGAGGGCATCCGCGCCGGTAGCGAGTTCCATGCTCTGCTCGCACAGCTGTCCGGGAATCCGTTCATGGCGGAGGCCATTCGGGGAGTGATGACTCGGTTGTTGCGAACCAGATGGCTCGAGGTGCGGACCGCTGAGTCTCGCCAACAGGCAAGGGATGAGCACCGGGCGATCGTGACAGCGTTGCAGCATCGCGATGCGGAGCGAGCGGCAGAACTCGTAATCGCTCACAACCGCGGGGCTACGGAACGAACCTTGAGCTTTCTCTCGGACGAGCGCCGCAGACTTCGAGGGCGGGGCTTCGCGATTGTGGAAAGCGAACCCTCGGTTCCACACCTCGACGCCATCTGATCGCGCCGTCTGTACCGCTCAGATCGTCTTCTAGGCGCGCATCGCATGCTAGAAAGCGGCGACGAGGATCGATGCGATTCCTAGCGCCATCACGATCGAGAAGCCCGCGACAGAAAGCAGGCGTTGCACGTGTGCCGTGATGCGGGTTTTCAGCATCGCGCCCACCGCGATGAGACCGAATTGCCAGCATAGGGATGCTCCTGCTACTCCGACGATGAACGCCACTGATGCAGGGACCGTGGAGAGCTGAGAGCTGAGCGCCACTGTTACTGCCGCGAAGTACAGGAGAGTCGCGGGGTTGATGGCGGTGAGCCCAATGAACACCAGGAACCTGCGCCATGCCGACGGAGCAGCCGTGTTTGCGCCGCCCGACACGGGGGTACCGGACGCGGCGAGCGCCTTCACCACTCCACGGGCGCCGAGGAAAATGAGCACGACGCCCCCGATTATCGACGGAAAGCTGCCCCACGACGCGATGATCGGAGCCGTTACCGCCCCAGCCGTCACGGCGGTTAAGCAATAGATCGCGTCGACGAGAGCGACACCAACGGCCGCAGCGGCGCCGGACTTCAGTCCGACTGCTATCCCTTCCCGAATGAGAAGCACTCCGATCGCTCCGAGCGGTGCGACCAAACCGAGTCCCGCGGCGATACCACTGATAAGTGCCGTGACAATGTCCATGCGGCCAGCGTTCCGCATCGTTCGACCTTCAACAGAACAATGCGCAGCCCAGCTTCTAGAATCGCTGAATGGACTCAACAGACAGCATAATTCTCGGGATTCTCCGGGAAGATGCGCGCATTTCATTCAGTGAGCTGGGTCGGCGAATAGGCCTCAGCACGAACGCATCCGCGGCTCGCGTTCGCCGCCTGGAGTCCACTGGACTGATACTCGGCTACCGCGCGGTGCTGGCTGCCGATGTGCCTGACCCGACATCTGGGCTTGAGGCATTCATCGATGTTCGACTACACGCCGATACCGACTCGGCATCGTTCCTGGTCTGGGCGCGAGCGGAACCGTCGATTCGGGATGCGGTTCACGTCACTGGTCCCTATGACTACCTCGTGCAAGCCGTCGTCGCCGATACCGCAGCACTCGATGCGCTGCTCCGTCGTCTCAAGACGGATGCGGGTGCCGTTCAGACGCAGACCCGCCTAGCCCTGCGCTGACTCCGGGTCAGCCGCAGTCCCCTGCGCTGAAGCGGCCCTGCCCCTGGTTCACATCGCTCTCGGTCCAGGTGAACGTGGACACCACATCCCCTCCATCTTTCACGGTCCAGGTCGAGACCAGGATGGTTATCGTCTGTTCACCGCTCGGGATGGTGATGATTTCGTCGGTCGAGGTAACGGAACGCTCGACCTGATATCCCGCCGCATCCGCCGCCTCGGTCACGGCATCCTCGACTTCGTTGGGTGAGTTCGGCATCCCCACCTGGTCGACGAACTCATCGCAGCGATCACTATTAACCTCGGCCGGTGTCGGCACATCCGCAGCGAGCGCGGAAAGCTGGCTAATGCTTACCCCGATAATCACGAAGCCCGCGACGATCATGAATACTGCGCGAAGACCCCAGCTCAAGTTCGACGGTTCTTGCGCATCCGGGCGGCGGTAGAACAGGCGAATGGCAGCGCGCCCGATCGGCCTGATGAAGATCCCGCCGGCAACCAGAAGAGCGCCGACAACGATGAAGGTGATCCAGAGTCCTGCCATAACTCCACGCTACCCGGAAGGTCTGGCGGTCCCGCAGATTACCGTTTCGTGAATTTAGTTGATGAATCACCTAAATTCGGAATAATCACAGAAAGGATGCGCTTGCATGTATCTATGACTACTTCAGACATTCACCCCTCATACGTTGCCGGCACCTGGAAGCTCGACCCGACTCACTCCACCGTGACGTTCTCGGTTCGCCACCTGATGATCAGCAAGGTGCGCGGTTCCTTCGAGTCCTTCGACGTGACAATCGTCACCGCCGAGAACCCCGCAGACTCGACCATCGAGGCGTCCATCGACATCGCGTCGGTCAACACTAACCAGAAGGACCGCGACGCCCACCTGCGCACGAGCGACTTCTTCCTTACCGACGAGCACCCCACCGCAAACTTCGTCTCGACCTCGATCGAGTTCGACGGTGACGACTTCACCGCGGCCGGCGACCTGACCCTGCGCGGCGTGACCAAGCCCGTCGTACTCAAGGGCGAATTCGGTGGCATCGTGACCGACGGCTACGGCCAGACCAAGGCTGGCGCAACCGCGACCACCAAGATCAACCGTCACGACTTCGGCGTCAGCTGGAACGCGGCCCTCGAGGCCGGCGGCGTGACCCTGGGCGACGACGTCACCCTCACCTTCGAGCTTCAGGTCGTTCTGCAGCCGTAACACCCCTCGAATTGCCCACTTCCGACCTCTTTCTCCACGAACGAGGAACGGAAGTGGGCAATTTGTCGTTAACGGGCGGCGAAGATCTCGGAGATCTCGGCGGCTTCTGCTGCGGTTGGAGTCCACGCTGATCCCGCGGCGGCATTCTGTCGCACCTGCTCGGGCCTGGTTGCCCCCGCAATGACGCTCGACATGCCGGGTTGCGCGAGCAACCAACCCCACGTGGCATCCAGCATCGAGATCTCCCGCTCGCGACTGAACGCGTCGAACGCCTCGATGGCATCCCACGGCGCGTTCTCATAGACCTCGGGCTTCTGACGGCTGATCCGGGTGTCCTCCGCGAGGTGGGAACGCGTGAACTTGCCCGTGAGAAGACCATTCGCCAAGGGGAAGAACGGCAGGAAGCCAAGGCCCGCGTCAATGACGGCCGGGATCACATCGTTCTCGGCCCCCCGCGCGATGAGGCTGTAATGGTTCTGAGCCGAGACGAATCGGGGGCCACCGGCCGCGACGGCGACACGTTCCGCATCCAGAATCTGCTCTGCCGAAAAGTTCGAGTGCCCAAAGAATCTGATCTTGCCCTCGTCGACCAGTTCGGTGAGCGCCGCGAGTGTCACTTCGATCGGCGTTGACGCGTCGGGCGTGTGCATCTGGTACAGGTCGATGTAGTCCGTCTGCAGACGGCGCAGGGATGCTTCGACAGCGAGACGGATGTACTCGCGCGATCCTTTGGGTGCGTCGGAGCCGACGCCGGCGTCGAACTGTTCGTGGCCAAACTTCGTCGCGAGGATGACGCTGTCTCGCCGTCCGGCCAGAGCCACACCCATCAGGGTTTCGCTGAGTCCAGGCGATCCTCCGTAGATGTCTGCGGTGTCGAGCAGCGTGATGCCCGCGTCGATCGCGGCATCCAGAACGGCGGTCGTACCCTCCTGTGATTCGGTCGCCGATCCCGGCCTGCCGAAGTTGTTGCAGCCGAGGCCGGTTACAGTGACGAGCAGATCGGGGGTTCCGAGCGGGCGCAGAGGCAATATAGTCATCGTCCTATCCTCCACGACTCGAATGAAAGCCAGCTGTCCACCGATGTCCGAAAAGTGCCAGTCAAGGGTCGGAGGGCGAGACTACAGTCAAACCATGATCACCCAGCAGCTGCCACCCCAGCACCTCAAACGAGTCGAATCTCCCCTCGGTCGCATCGAACTCGGAAGCGATGGCGACGCCATCACCTCACTCACGATCGAGCGCGACGGCCAGCTGCCCTGGGAGCACGTACCCGAGAGCGAAACCGCGGTGCTCGACGTGGCCGCTCGTCAGCTTGACGAGTACTTCTCCGGCGAGCGCACTCAGTTTGACCTTCCCGTGGTGCTCGTCGGCACCGAATTTCAGCTCGGAGTGTGGCACGAACTTCAGCGGATCGGATTTGGTTCGGTCGCCAGCTACGGGGAGATCGGCAATTCCCTCGGCCGCGCTACTGCCGGTCGAGCGGTAGGAGGGGCGATCGGGGCAAACCCCGTTCCGCTCATTGTGCCGTGCCATCGAGTGCTCGGCAGCGACAAGAGGATAACGGGATACAGCGCAGGCAACGGCATCCCGACTAAAGCGTGGTTGCTCGACCACGAGGGCATCGAGCACCGCTCATGAGCGAGCGTCCGTCGACCGTCATGGCAGAGGACGGCCGAGCGCGCTGCGCCTGGGTTGGCGCCGATACCGAGTACCTCCGCTATCACGACGAGGAGTGGGGCACCCCTCTTCACGGCGACCGGCCGCTATTCGAGAAGATCTGTCTTGAAGGGTTTCAGGCCGGGCTGTCGTGGATCACGATCCTGCGACGACGGCCCGGCTTTCGAGAGGCGTTCCACGGCTTCGAACTCGAGTCCGTCGCCTCGCTCACCGAAAATGACGTCGAAGCTCTCATGCTCGATGCTCGCATCATCCGCAACCGCGCCAAGATCCTCGCCACGATAGGTAACGCGCGGGCGACTCTCGACCTCGTTCGAGGCAACCCTGGCGCCCTCGACGAGCTCGTGTGGGGTTTTGCACCGGCAGTGAGAGGCCCACGACCGGTGACGCTGTCGGACGTACCCGCCGTGACTCCGGAATCGACCGCGCTGAGCAAGAAGCTGCGCTCCATCGGATTCCGTTTCGTGGGGCCCACAACGATGTATGCACTCATGCAGTCGTCGGGCATGGTGGACGATCATGTATCAGGATGCTGGCGCGCCGACTAGAAGCTTCTCGCTCATGAATTCGGTAAAGGTGTCCGCGATCGCCTTTGACTGAGTGCGGTGCAGATAGTGCTGGCCGGTGAGGAGCACCATCTCGGCGTTGGATAGCGCGGCCACCTGGTCGGCGTGCAGCTGTACCCATCCCTGGTCCGCGGGGTCATCCAATACGAAGAGCAACACGGGGAGATCAGCTGGGAACGTGCGGTCGGTGGCATCCGCGAAGTTCACGGGGATGTGTGTCGCTTCGCTCGCGATATCCGCGTTGTAGGCATTGCGGTTCGTGAGAGCGAGGAGCTGCTTCCTCGCCTCGTCGCCGTAGTCACTGAGTCCGTCATACTCGCCGGGACTGCCGCTCTCGAGAAGACGCATCAGTCCAAGATCTTTCATGGCCTTGAGGTCGGCGATGGGCAAGACCTCGTCGGTCTCGGGCTGACCAGGAACGCTGCTGTCGATCCCGACAAAGCCGCTCACCTCATCCGGGAAACTCTCGATGTAGTCGACAGCGTAGATGCCCGCGATTGAATGCCCCATGAGCACGTAGCGGTCGACGTCGAGGGCGGCGAGAGCCGCGTGTACCTCGGCCACAATGTTCTCGGTCGTACGCGGAGTGCCGACGACGTCACTCAATCCGTAACCGAACGGCTCGACCGCAATGACCCGATAGTCCTCCTCCAAGCGCGCAATGAGCGGCTCGAAGTCAAGAGCGGGTGCCGCCGTCGCGAAACCGGGAAGCAGCACCACGGTCTCGGTACCATCCCCACGGAGCACGACGTTCATGTTTTTCCCGTCCACACTGACCAACTGGCCATAGGGCTTCAGATCCGCCATCTCCGCGTTGCTCGCAACGACGTTGACAATTGACGTCGTCCCCAGTCCGAGAACGGGTATCGCCAAAAGGGAGCCGACCACAATGAGGGCGACTTTGAGCGGTTTCTTCACGGGTTACCTCGGGATAGCGGGCGACCCCGCCGGCACCGAGTGGGCCGGAGAGCGCGGGTCGTCCTGTGTGCTTCCAGTGTCTAGGGGAACCGTTCGCGCCAGTAGTGGCGCGGCGTCACGACCTCGTATGACATCTGTCACACCCACAGAGCACCCTCGCGGATTAGACCACTAGATCAAGTTCGCCGGGGGCACCAGGCTCGAGTCGAATACCCTGCTCCCGTGCCCATCGCAGAAGGGAATCGATCGAATCATGATCGATCTGCGCCGCGATCACTGCGCGGGTGAACTGGCCCTTGGCCTTCTTGTTGAAGTGGCTCAGCGCGACCTTACGTCCCGTTGCACCCTCCGAAACAACCCGGATATACGTAGCTTCCGGAGCCGGCCCCAGCTGTGCATAGGATTCCGAGCGCAGGTCGAGCACGAGACCGGAGTAGTTCGCGAGTACGGGAGAAATGGCCGGCTTCCAATGGCTACGCAGTGAGAGTTCCGGAAGCCGAGAGTCATGCGATAGGCGATAAGCGGGGATGAGGTCGCTCGCGCGAAGGAGCCCAAACAGAGCAGAGTGGATCACGACATGCTCACCCGCGAACTGTCGTTCCTCTGGGCTCAGAGATTCTGCCTCGAGACCGTCGTAGAGAACGCCCGTGTAGCGCTCAAGGGCCGGAAGTACGGGCGACGACCGCAGTGCGCGGTTGCGGAGCACTTCGTCCTTTTGGGTTGGCCCTAGACCGAGCGCAGTGCTCGCTGCTGCGATGTTCTGCGAAAGGCTCCGCAACGACGACAGAGTCGCGCGACGATGTCGAGTGAGCTCGGGAAAACTCAGAGCAAGGAGGTCGAGAGCAGAGCCATCCGCTCCCCCGTCTCGCTTGGTCTCAGACGGCGGCAGAACCAGTAACACTACCGGCCAAGAAACGCCACGGCACGATCGATGTTGACGCCAAGAGGCTCCACCGAGTCAAGCGTGATGCGAGCAACTTCGGCGCTCGCGCCGGTCCACTCTGCGTACTCATCGAGGCTCTGCTCGACGGCATTCCAGGTCAGTTGGATATGGGGCATGCTCTTGCGCCAGCCCTCGATGCGACTGCGGTGCAACTCGGGATCCGAGCAGACGACCTCCACGAACCGGAGCTCCTCGCCCGTGCGGGCGGCGAGGTTTACCCACTGCTCGCGAGCGGGAACAACGGCATTGACCGCATCCACGACAACACCGCTCCCCGACACAACGAGCTGCTCGGCCAGCGCCTCGGCAACGAGGTACGCCGCGAGCCCAGTGGGTTGATCGGAATCAATACCGGCCTGAAGGATCGCCGTCTCGATCGCATCGACAGGTATTACGGGCAAACCCAACCGCGAAGCGAGAACTTGTCCGATGGTGGACTTTCCGGTGCCGGGAAGCCCAGCCATCGCTACAAGCATGTCTGCTACTAAACCAGAGCGGCCGTGCGCGCGACAACCGTGACGGTGTCGTGCTCAACCGAGAGGAAACCGTCGTCGGCGTTCGCCGTGACAACAACCCCATCCACACCCGTAACGCGAACCTCACCCTTGCCGAGAATGGCAAGGAGCGGTTCGTGACCCGGGAGGATACCGATCTCACCCTCGGTGGTGCGCGCGATGATCTGCTTCGCCTTGCCCGACCAGACTTCCTGGTCGGCAGAGACGACGCTCACCGAAAGCTCCGCCATGGTTAGCCGTTCTCCTTCTGGATGCGTGCCCACTGCTCTTCAACATCGCTAATCGCACCGACGTTGAAGAAAGCCTGCTCGGCAACGTGGTCGAACTCACCCTTGGTGATCGCGTCGAACGACTCGATCGTGTCCTTGAGCGGAACAGTCGATCCCTCAACACCGGTGAACTTCTTCGCCATGTAGGTGTTCTGCGAGAGGAACTGCTGGATACGGCGTGCGCGCGAAACGGTGATCTTGTCTTCCTCAGAAAGCTCGTCAACACCGAGGATCGCGATGATCTCCTGGAGTTCCTTGTTCTTCTGGAGGATCGCCTTGACGTTGGTCGCGACGCGGTAGTGGTCGGCACCCAGGTAACGGGGGTCGAGAATACGGCTGGTCGAGGTCAGCGGGTCAACGGCGGGGTAGAGACCCTTCGACGCGATTTCACGGCTGAGCTCGGTCGTCGCGTCGAGGTGAGCGAACGTCGTGGCGGGGGCCGGGTCGGTGTAGTCGTCAGCGGGAACGTAGATGGCCTGCAGCGACGTGATCGAGTGACCACGCGTCGAGGTGATGCGCTCCTGGAGGATACCCATCTCGTCGGCGAGGTTCGGCTGGTAACCCACGGCGGAGGGCATGCGGCCCAGCAGCGTGGAAACCTCGGAACCCGCCTGTGTGAAGCGGAAGATGTTGTCGATGAACAACAGCACGTCCTGCTTCTGCACGTCACGGAAGTACTCCGCCATCGTGAGCGCGGAAAGCGCAACACGGAGACGCGTTCCCGGCGGCTCATCCATCTGGCCGAAGACGAGGGCGGTCTTGTCGAAGACACCAGCCTCATCCATTTCGGCGATGAGGTCGTTACCCTCACGGGTACGCTCACCAACACCGGCGAATACCGAAACACCACCGTGGTCGGATGCGACGCGCTGGATCATTTCCTGGATCAGAACGGTCTTACCGACACCGGCACCACCGAAAAGACCGATCTTTCCACCCAGAACATACGGGGTGAGCAAGTCGATGACCTTGATACCGGTCTCGAACAGCTCGGTCTTGGACTCGAGCTGGTCGAATGCCGGGGGCTTGCGGTGGATGGGCCAGCGCTCGGTGATCTCGATCTTCTCACCGTTCATGGTGCCATCGGCATCCGCGTTGAGGATCTCGCCGATGACGTTGAAGACCTTGCCCTTGGTGACGTCTCCGACGGGGACCGTGATGGGGCCGCCGGTGTCGTGTACTTCCTGGCCGCGGACGAGACCGTCGGTGGGCTTCAGGGCGATGGCGCGGATGAGGTCGTCGCCGAGGTGCTGAGCAACCTCAAGCGTGATCTCGTTGGCCTCGTCACCAATCGTGATCGTGGTCTTGAGTGCGTTGTAGATGCCGGGGATCGAGTCGTGGGGGAACTCGATGTCGACGACCGGACCGGTGACGCGAGCGATACGGCCGACGCCGGTCGCCTTCACTGCCGGGGCCTTCTCTGTAGCGGTAGCCATGGTTTCTCTTCCTCTGTCGCGTTTACTTGGCCGAGCTCAGGGCGTCTGCGCCGCCCACGATCTCGGAAATCTGCTGGGTGATCTCGGACTGGCGAGCGTTGTTCGCGAGCCTCGTGTAGTCCTTGATGAGCTTGTCGGCGTTGTCGCTTGCCGACTTCATCGCCTTCTGGCGTGCGGCGTGTTCTGACGCGGCCGACTGAAGCATCGCGTTGAAGATGCGGCTCTCGATGTAGACCGGGAGCAGTGCATCGAGAACGTTGCCGACCTCGGGCTCGAACTCGTACAGCGGCAGGATCTCGTTGTCCTCGGGCGCCTCAACACCCTCGACTACCTCAAGAGGCAGCAGGCGCACGACCTCGGGAACCTGAGTGACGGCGCTGACGAAGCGGTTGTAGACGATGTGAATCTCGTCGACGCCGCCCTCGCTCGTCGGCTGGAGGAACTTGGCAACAAGTGCTTCGCCAATCTCCTGCGCGACCTCGAACTCGGGCTTCTCCGTTCCACCGGTCCAGATCTGCTCCGCATCCCGGCGACGGAACGCGAAGTAGGCAGCAGCCTTGCGTCCCACCAGGTAGAAGACGACCTCGCGACCCTGAGCCGTCAGTCGAGCGGCAAGCTCTCCCGACTCCTTGACGACGTTCGTGCTGAACGCACCGGCGAGACCGCGGTCGGACGTGAACAGCACGATGGCGGCGCGATCAACCTTCGCCGGCTCCGTCGTCAGGATGTGGTCGACATTCGAGAATGTCGCGACAGCTGACACCGCACGGGTGACAGCGCGCGAGTACGGCCCAGAAGCCTTGACTCGCTGCAACGCCTTTTGAATGCGCGAAGCAGAGATGAGCTCCATGGCCCGAGTGATCTTCTTGGTCGTCTGGGCAGCCTTAATACGCTGCCGGTAGACCCGAAGTTGCGCTCCCATGTATTTCTATCCTGTCGTATATAACGGGTAATCGAACGAGTCGAAATCCGAGGTCGTCAGAAGCGACTAGCGCTTCTGCTTGACGATCTGCTCCTGGGCGATGTCCTCGGCTTCGATTTCTTCGAAGACCTCGGTACCGGCCGAGTTGAGAGCCTTGCCCTCACCCGTCTGGAACTCGAGCTTGAACTTGTCGACAGCAGCATCCAGCTCCGACGCGGTCTTGTCGTCGAGCACGTTGGTGTCGCGGAGCGTGGTCAGTACCTCGGTGTTGCGAGCGAGGTAGTCGTGCAGCTCGCTCTCAAAACGCAGGATGTCGACAACCGGAACCTCATCGAGCTTGCCATTAGTACCGGCCCAGATCGAGACGACCTGGTTCTCGACGGGCATCGGCGAGTACTGCGGCTGGCGCAGGAGCTCCGTGAGGCGCGCACCACGGGCGAGCTGACGACGGCTCGTCGCGTCGAGGTCCGATGCAAACATCGCGAAGGCCTCAAGCGAGCGGTACTGGGCGAGCTCAAGCTTGAGCGTTCCCGACACCTTCTTGATCGACTTGACCTGGGCGTCTCCACCAACACGCGAGACCGAGATTCCCACGTCAACAGCGGGACGCTGGTTGGCGTTGAAGAGGTCCGACTGCAGGAAGATCTGGCCGTCGGTGATCGAGATCACGTTGGTCGGGATGTACGCCGAAACGTCGTTCGCCTTGGTCTCGATGATGGGAAGACCGGTCATCGAGCCAGCACCCAGCTCGTCAGAGAGCTTGGCACAACGCTCGAGCAGACGAGAGTGCAGGTAGAAGACGTCACCCGGGTACGCCTCGCGTCCCGGCGGACGACGGAGGAGCAGCGACACGGCGCGGTAGGCCTCCGCCTGCTTCGACAGGTCATCGAAGATGATCAGAACGTGCTTGCCGTCGTACATCCACTGCTGGCCAATGGCCGAACCGGTGTACGGGGCGAGGTACTTGAAGCCTGCGGGGTCAGAAGCCGGAGCCGCGACGATTGTCGTGTACTCCATCGCTCCAGCATCCTCGAGCGCGCCCTTGACGGCGGCAATCGTGGAGCCCTTCTGGCCGATGGCAACGTAGATGCAGCGAACCTGCTTGTTGGTGTCGCCGGATTCCCAGTTGCTCTTCTGGTTGATGATGGTGTCGATCGCAATGGCGGTCTTACCGGTCTGGCGGTCACCAATAATGAGCTGGCGCTGGCCGCGGCCGATCGGAATCATGGCGTCGATTGCCTTGATGCCGGTCTGCATGGGCTCGTGGACACTCTTGCGCGACATGACACCGGGAGCCTGGAGCTCGAGTGCACGGCGTGCGGTTGTGACGATCTCGCCGAGACCATCGATGGGAGCACCCAGCGGGTCAACGACTCGACCGAGGAACGCGTCTCCAACGGGAACGGAAAGAACCTCGCCGGTGCGGGTAACTTCCATGCCCTCGACGATCCCGGTGAACTCACCGAGGATGACGACACCGACCTCGTCCTCGTCCAGGTTCTGAGCGAGGCCCAGGGTTCCGTCCGAGAACTTGATGAGCTCGTTGGCCATGACGCCGGGGAGACCCTCGACGTGCGCGATGCCGTCAGCGGCATCGACAACGTACCCGACCTCGGTCTTGGATGCCTTGCCGGGCTCGTAAGCCTTGACGAAGTCCTGGAGCGCGTCGCGGATCTCGTCCGGGCTGATGGTGAGTTCTGCCATTTTCTTTATTCCTCTTTCGAAAGAAAGTGTGGGACCGCTATGAAGCGAGTCGAAGCCTGAGTTCGGTGATCTTGGTGGAGACGCTTCCGTCGATGACATCGTCACCGATCTGAACGCGAATCCCGCCCAGTACCGCCGGGTCAATGACGAGGTTGAGCTTGAGGTCGCGACCGTGGTTCTTCGCGAGTCCTGCACGCAGCCGATCGAGCTGCTCAGCGCTCAGTGGCGTTGCCGTCGTGATGGTTGCTACAGCGAGGTCCGCTTCGTCAGCGACGAGTGATGCCGCGTTCCTGATGAGCTCGTTGATGCGACGACCGCGGGGCTGCTGCACAAGGTGATCGACGATGGCCAGGGTCTGCGCGCTCGCCTTGCCCTTCAAAAGCGACGAGACCAGAGCCGACTTCGACTCAGACGAGCCGAGCTTGCTGCCGACAGCGAGCTCAAGGCCGGCGTCGGAGGCGACCGCGGTGCCGAAGGTAAAGAGTTCGGCCTCGATTGATCCACCGGGAGCGGAGTTCGCAATGGCGCGAATTCCGATCTCCTCGATGCCTGCCAGGAGGTCATCGGGAGTCGACCACCGTGACGCGGCAATGCTCGAGAGCAAAGTGCGGGCCGGAGCTCCGAGCGACGAGAACAGCGCGTTTACCACTGCGGCCTTGTCGGCGGGCTCCGCCGACGGGTCTGCGAGGGTCGTGCGCAATTGTGCGGATGACCCAATGACACGACCGGCCTGGAACAGTTCGGTTCCCGCGGTGAGCGCATCGTTGCTCGCGAGGGCTGCCAACGCCGTCTTGGCGGCAGCCAACGCTTCTCTCGTCGCTGATCCCATTACTTAGCCTTCGTGCTTTCCGAGGACTCGAGGTCGGACAGGAACTGGTCGACGAGTGCCGACGCCTTCTTGTCGTCGGTCAGGCTCTGCCCGATCACGCCTGAGGCGAGGTCAATGGCGAGCGTGCCAACTTCGGACCGCAGCGAGACGAGTGCGCTCTGGCGCTCTGCCTCGATCTGAGCCTGAGCGTTCGCGGTGATGCGAGCGGCCTCAACGGACGCCTGCTCCTTGAGCTCGACCAAGATCTTGGTGCCGTCGAGTCGAGCCTGCTCACGGATCTTGGCAGCCTCGGCACGACCCTCAGCAAGCTGAGCGGTGTACTGGTCGAGAGCCGCAGCGGCTTCCGCCTGAGCGATCTCCGCCTTCTTGATGCCACCCTCGATCTGCTCTGCACGCGCATCCAGCGTCTTCTTGATCGCGGGAAGGAACTTCCACACAAAGAAGAACAGGATGATCGCGAAGCAGACCGCCGACCAAATGATGTCGTATGCCTCGGGGAGAAGCGGGTTCGGTGACGCCGCTTCCTCTTCGGCAGCGGCCAGGATTGCGTTAAGCATTCCTGCCTCCTTTACGAAAAGTGATGATTACGGGAAGGGGATGAATGCGACAGCGATCGCGATGAACGCGAGCGCCTCGGTGAATGCAATACCGAGGAACATGAGGCCGGTGAGGCGACCCTGCAGCTCGGGCTGGCGGGCGACCGACTCAACGGTCTTTCCGACGACGATGCCTACACCAATGGCGGGGCCAATGGTTGCGATGCCGAAGGCGATCGGGGCGATGTGACCTGTCAGTTCAGCGACGTTCACGAGTGTTTCCTTCCGTGTTGAATGATCTCGGCGGGTGCCGGGACCGGTCTAGTGCTCTTCAGCCAGCGCGAGCTGGATGTAGACAGCTGTGAGGTAGACGAAGACGTATGCCTGAAGAACGGCTACCAAAAGTTCGAAGATGGTGAACGCCAGGCCGAAGGCGAGCGTGCCCACGCTGAACAGGCTGTAGAAGCCGCCAGCGGTGAAGAGGAAGAACTGCGTGGCCGAGAAGCACAGCACGAGCAGCATGTGGCCGGCAACCATGTTCATCAGAAGACGAATGGAGAGCGTGACCGGACGCAGGATGAAGGTCGAGAGGAACTCGATCGGCGTCACGATGAAGTACAGGTACCACGGCACACCGGGCGGGAAGAGCGCGTTCTTGAAGAACGACCCAGGGTGCTTCTTGATGCCGGCATACATGAACGCGACATAGGAGACGAGCGCGAGCACGAGCGGGAGTCCGAAGACCGAGCTTCCAGCGAGGTTGATACCCGGGATGATGCCCGTGAGGTTCATACCGACGATGAAGAAGAACATCGTCATAAGAAGCGGCAGGTAGCGCTTGCCGTCTTTCTCTCCGAGGGCGCCGTAGACGATCTGGTCCTTGACGAAGGTGTACCCGAACTCGAGTACCGACTGGCCGCGACCCGGGATGACCTTCATGCGACGGGTACCGAGCCAGAACAGCAGCAGCAGTACCGCGACGACGAAGAAGCGGATCAGGATGACGCGGTTGATCTCGAAGGGCGTGCCCTCGAAGAACAGAACCGGCGGGAAGAAGTCGGAAAGGGAAGGACCGTGGAAGCCCCCGTCGCCAGAACCGTCATCGGTCGCAAGTGGGGCTAAAAGGGTGAGAGCGTGGTGTAGCAGCGCTATCTCCGAAAATCGGGGCGTGAAACCACGCGGCGATGAAAATGTGGGGGATGAACTCCTCAAACCCTATCAAGAGATTAGGCCCGGAACGAATCCCGGAAGGTGTTCTGTATTACTCGTTTGTGCTGTGCTCAATACTACAGGACGTAGAAGAGGTTCTGGCTACGCATTCCGCTCGGGAGTGGTGTCCCCCGGCAGCGTCACGTCGCCCACGTAGGGAACTCGTGCACCGAGGAAGGCGACGACATCGACTACGAGACTGCCGAGCACGGCAGCGAGGATCGAGAAGAACAGAATCAAGGGCTGCACGAAGGGCTGGGCCTGCAGAAGGACGAGCAGCACGATGAAGACCACAAACTTCAGCAGCCACATCCCGAGCACAATTCCGAAGAAGAGCGTCGATGACGGTTCGTTCTTAGTGACCTTGGCGGCCAGCACGATGCTCGCCGAGGTGAAGACCATGAACAGGGCCGTGAGTCCCGCGCCGATGAGCGCGCTCCAGAGTCCCTCTGCACCGGCGACCAGGAAACCGATGATTGAACCAACTATGGCGATCGTTACGGTCAGGATGGCGCCGTAGACGAGTGCCCTGGCAAGAATGGTGGCGGATTTCATGGGTCAGGTGTCCTTTGACTGGGGCAGAGCGCTGGAGAGGTCGTCGTCGATCTCGGAGGCCTCGTCGAGACCATCGAAGCGGGCGACGTCCGGTTCGACTTCTCCCTCGGGGGCGAGCTGGGCGGTGGCTTCGAGCGCCTTACGGCGAGACAGGGGCAAGAGGGTGAACACGGCACAGACCGCGGCACCAATCAGGATGAAGAGCGACGCCATGTACCAAGGAACGAACATATACGCGAGGCAGCCCACCGAGATCACGATGGTCCAGCCGTAGAAGATGAGCACGGCGTGCAGATGCGAGTGCCCCATGTCGAGCAAACGGTGATGCAGGTGCAGGCGATCGGCACTAAACGGCGACTTGCCGGCTCGCAGCCGCCGGATGACCGCCATGCCGAAGTCGAGCAGCGGGATCACGAGCACCGCGAACGGCAGCAGGATCGGGATGAATGCCGGAAGGAAGTATGCAGTGAACTTGTCGGGCTGGGCGATAACGCCCGCATCCACCTGCCCGGTCACAAGAATTGCCGACGAAGCCATGAGGAGTCCAACGAGAAGCGCGCCGGCATCCCCCATGAACATTTTTGCCGGGTGGAAGTTGATCGGCAAGAATCCGATACACGCGCCGATGAGCACGGCGGTCACGAGTGAGGCCAGGTTGAAGTAGTCGGTCTGGGCGTCGGCCTGAAGCAGGTAGGTGTAAATAAAGAAGACACCGTTGGCGATGAGGGCGACACCAGCAACAAGCCCATCGAGTCCGTCGATGAAGTTGATGGCATTCATTACGAGCACGATCGCGAAGATCGTCAGGCTGAGAGAGATGTAGGCGGAGACCACGGTCTGGCCGCCAATCGGCAGCGTCGAGATCTGGATGCCCTGCCACGCCAGGATTCCTCCGGCGATGATCTGGCCCGCAAGTTTGGCTGTCCAGTCCAGGTCCCAGAGGTCGTCCGCGACCCCGATGAGAACAATGAGCAGCGAAGCGATCAGGAGCCCGAGGACTTTGCTGGCCCCGGCACCGGAGAATACGAGCGAGAGCTGTGGAATCTGTGATGCGGCGATGAACGCGATAACCATCCCGAGGAACATCGCCACGCCGCCGAGCCGAGGAGTCGGGCTCTTATGAACGTCGCGGTCTCTGATCTTCGGATGCCAGCCGTATCGCACGCCGAGCTTCCAGATGAGCACGGCGAGAGCAAACGTTACGACAGCGGAGATACCCGTGACGAGAACGTAAAAGACTATTCGCATCGATCGGCTCCGATCACGGCACGGATCTGGTCCGCCGTGATCTTGCCCTCGCGAAGGATGCGCAGTTTGCCGCCCTCGGAGTCGAGCCTCGTCGCATCCACAATCGTTGACGAGACCGTGCCCGCCTGCCCCCCGTCAAGGTAGACCTTGACGCTGTCGCCAAGCATGTGCTCGGCCTCTGCCGCGGTTGTCGCGGCGGGCTGCCCCGTGAGGTTCGCGCTTGACACCGCGAGCGGACCAGTCTCGGACATGATCTCAAGCGCGATCGGGTCTGCTGGCATCCTCAGAGCGACTGTGCCGCCCGTCTCCCCCAAGTCCCAGGTCAGCGACGAGCGCGCGGGAAGGATGATCGTGAGTGCACCCGGCCAGAATTCCGCGACGAGCTTGCGCACGTCGTCTGGCACCGACTCGGCGAGAGCGTCGAGGGTCGGGATGCCGGGAATCAGCACGGGAGGCGGCGACTGGCGCGTGCGTCCCTTGGCATCGATGAGTTTCTGAACGGCTGCTGGATTGAACGCGTCAGCGGCGAGTCCGTAGACAGTGTCGGTAGGGAGCACAACGAGGTCTCCGCGACCGATCGCGGTTCGCGCGAGGCGCATGCCGGTGAGAAGCTCCGCGTGGACGGAGCAGTCGTAGATGGGGGCCATGTCCCCTTTATCGTACCCGGCGAACATGCGACAGACTGGGAGGGTCTGCCCTCGAGAGGAACCTCTGAATGTCTCTGCTGTTCATCTTCGATATGGACGATGTGCTTTACGACTACAACTGGCGCGTGCGCATGGCCGGGATGACCGAACTCACGGGCCACTCGCTCGACGAGTTGCGGCGGCGATGGTGGCACGAGAATGGCGAATGGGCCGCGGAGGCCGGGGAGTTCGCCGACGCAGATGAGTATCTTGCGGCGTTTTGCGCGGCGATGGGATGTGACGTGTCCGAAAGCGATTGGGTGCGCATCCGAGCGGGTGCCATGACACCATGGCCCGCATCCCTCGCCGCGGTGCGTCGTGCATCCGAGCTCGGTACCGTGACGCTGCTCACGAATAATGGGCCGATGGCTCACCGCCACATCCGTACGCTCGCGCCCGACCTCGAGGAGTTGTTCGGCGAGCACCTGTTTACGTCGAGTCACTACGGGGCGCGCAAACCCAACCCGGTGGTCTTTGAGCGGGTTATTGCAGCGTACGACACCGATGCCGCCGACGCGTTCTTCGCCGATGACATGCAGGTGAACGTGGACGGTGCTCGTTCGGTCGGCGTTACGACTTACCACTTCGGCACGCCCGAGGGCATGCTCGCGGCGATCGAGGAGTTCGCGGCTTCTCGCGCCTAAGCCGAAGGGGCAGGCGGAGCTAGCGCAGCGCCGTCGTCGCTCGGTCGCGACCGGTGAGGTCGCGGTGGTGCGCAATCGCGCGCCAGCCGTCCTCAGCAAGAAGGGCACCGATCCCCGCGGCCTGCAATTCGCCGTGCTCGAGCACGAGAGTGCCGCCGGGGCGCAGCAAACGCTGAGCCGTTGCGGACACCTGGCGCACGACATCCAGACCGTCTTCTCCGCCGTAGAGAGCGATCTCGGGATCGTGAAGACGAACCTCGGGATCTCGCGGAATTGCGCCGACGGGGATGTATGGCGGGTTCGAGATCACGACATCCACGCCGCCATCCTGATCGCGCAGAGCGTCGGCGAGGTCGATGAAGACCGCGGTGGCGTTGTCGGCGCCCACAGTCCTGAAGTTCTCTTTCGTCCAGATGAACGCTCGGGGCGAGACCTCAACGCCGTAGACGCGCGCGTAGGGAACCTCGGTGGCCATAGCCAGAGCGATAGCGCCACTTCCGGTTCCCAGGTCGACTCCGACGGGCTCGGGGCTCGCGATCGACCGCAGCGCATCGATAGCGAACTGCGCAACGAATTCCGTCTCGGGCCTGGGCACAAACACCCCTGGACCGACAGCGAGCTCGAGCTGCCTGAACGCGGCAACGCCCGTGATGTGCTGGAGCGGCTCGCGCGCGGCGCGTCGCTCGACGAGACCCGCGATCGCGACGGCATCCACGGGGGAGATACCCGAGTCGGTGATGGCCTTCGCCTGCACTCCCCCGCGGCTCAGCCCCAGCACATGGCCGACGAGAAGCTCGGCGTCGACGCGCGCGCCAAGGATCCCGGCTGAGGCCAGGATCTCTTCGGCTCGAGTTAGGGCTTCGGAAACTGTGCTCATGGGGCGGGTTTCAGCAAGCTCAACCACCGAATGCTCAGGACTCGTTACCGACATCCGCGAGACGCGCTTCCTCATCGGAAATGATGCAGGACTGGATGACGGGCTCAAGAGCACCGTTCATCACGGCATCGAGGTTGTATGCCTTGTATCCCGTGCGGTGATCCGCGATGCGGTTCTCGGGGAAGTTATACGTGCGAATGCGCTCCGAGCGATCCATCGTGCGGATCTGGCTCTTGCGGTACTCGCTCGCTTCGGCATCCGCCTCCTCCTGGTACCGCGCAAGGATGCGAGCACGAAGCACGCGCATTCCCGCTTCACGGTTCTGGAGCTGACTCTTCTCGTTCTGCATCGCGACGACGATTCCCGTCGGGATGTGAGTGATGCGCACGGCGGAGTCGGTCGTGTTGACCGACTGGCCGCCGGGGCCGCTCGAACGGTAGACATCGATCTTGAGATCGTTCTGGCTGATCTCTACCTCTTCGGGCTCATCAACCTCGGGGAAAACGAGCACGCCAGCGGCGGACGTGTGGATGCGCCCCTGCGACTCGGTCGCGGGTACACGCTGCACGCGGTGAACGCCGCCCTCGTACTTGAGGTGAGCCCAGACGCCCTCAGCGGGGTCGGTCGATGCGCCCTTGAAGGCGACCTGAACATCCTTGATACCGCCGAGGTCGCTCGAGGTCTGCTCGATGATCTCGGTCTTCCACTTTTTGGATTCCGCGTAGTGGAGGTACATGCGCAGGAGGTCGCCGGCGAAGAGCGCGGATTCCGCACCACCCTCGCCCATCTTGATTTCCATGATGACGTCGCGAGAATCGTTGGGGTCACGAGGGATCAACAGACGACGAAGCTTCTCCTGGGCAGCGTCGAGCGCTTCGGTGAGGCTGGGAAGCTCGGCCGCGAACGCCTCATCCTCCGCTGCCATCTCGGTAGCTGCTTCGACATCATCTGTCAGAGCCTGCCATTCGCGATAGGCCGCGACGATGCGAGCGAGCTCGGCGTAGCGTCGGTTGACCTTCTTTGATCTGGCCGGATTTGAGTGGAGCTCGGGGTCGGCAAGCTGACCCTCGAGCTCCTCATATTCGGCCAGTAACGACTGCACTGACTCGAACATGACTAGTCCTCTTTGTGACCGCTAGGAGCGGGAAGCGACTTCTGCACCTGCATGAGGAACTCGACGTTCGTCTGGGTCTCCTTGAGGCGACCCAACACGATCTCGAGAGCCGCCTGCTGGTCGAGACCCGCGAGGGCACGACGCAGCTTCCAGGTGACCTTGACCTCGTCGGCACCGAGAAGCATTTCTTCGCGACGGGTTCCGGATGCGTTGACATCCACCGCGGGGAAGATGCGCTTGTCGGCGAGCTGGCGCGAGAGGCGGAGCTCCATGTTGCCGGTGCCCTTGAACTCC
>Ga0247807_10000198_pt1 | contig 41587 bp, 43 predicted proteins | sample UWRJL074202C1_FD_179931 | JGI IMG/M metagenome (GOLD analysis project Ga0247807, IMG submission 179931) | Plant litter microbial communities from Arlington Agricultural Research Station in Wisconsin, United States - UWRJ-L074-202C-1 | ecosystem: Environmental > Terrestrial > Plant litter >...
ATGAAATAATACTCTTTTTTTTTAGAATTGAGACTTATAAAGGTTTTAGCAATTACAAAAGTTTCATAAAAGTTATAATTATACTTATATTCATTATTAGATTAAAATCTTTAAATTGTATAAGGTTACAATAATATTATAATTTATAAATATATCCCTTTAAGCATTTTAAGAGTTTTGTCAGAACCGACGAGGCACATTTAGCAACAGTTTTCTATTAAATCAAATAAGATTCAGCGGAGTTCCATAGCAAGATGTAATATTATTTATTCGTGTTACGTTTCAGGTTAGAAAGCTGACAAATTGTGAAAACGGCGCTTATTTCGCATACGGTAATCTTGTCAACTTTATAAGCTGCATCTCCGTAATAATTTAGCGGCGCTGGCTTGTAAAATAATAATTACACCAAGACTAATCAAACACGGCGTACGTTGAGTTGGCTAACCCAACCAGGTAATGAGTCGCCACAGTCTCCCATGGTGGGATTACTACTATAGTGGAAGCTCCCCATCCCGGTCAATTATCCGCTACTCGTAGCACAAAATTCTATAGCAAGACAAATTGTGTATAGTACGGAGCCACAAGCCAAAAAGCTCGCAGATACCACATAATCCTGCACATGTACCGCTGGTCATTTACATATCTGAATCTATCACAGTCTACAATTGACTATCAACAGCCACTCCTACACTATATAGCCTAGTAGAGTCCTTTGTGGTCACAGATTGTCATCTTACCAACCGATCATCCGACGCTTTTTTCTGATTCTGCCCTTCTCTCTTACCTAGCATGCGATTTCTTGACCACTTCTTTTCGCTTTTCAAAGCAAAGGAGGCCACATCAACATTACATGCAGATGAAGTGTATCCTTTGTTTTTCCTTGACAACCTATCAACAGGGCGTGTCATCGTTTTAAGTGAAGCCTTAAGATTCGATGCGGTGCTTGACCCCATCAAGCTGCGCGATGGCCTCACAAAGTTGATTCAGCAAGGCGACTGGAGAAAGCTTGGTGGTCGACTTGGAACACAGGTGAGTGATGATTAGTTGTTTTCTCTTGTTATGTGTTCTACTATGACTGACTGTTGGCATTTCTCTAGCCCGACGGAACTCTTGAGCTCCGCGTACCAAAAGAATTTACTGAGGAGCGGCCAGCGATCCGGTTCACCAACCAAGTGTTTGATATCGACATCGACGAACATAACCTTGGACGTCAATTCCCTAAGCCGACCGAAGGCCCTTCGTTACAGACAGGTCCAACGTCCTTTGGGCAGTTTAATAGCACAACTGGGCCAATTTCATTGAAAGATTACCTGAGTGGCGACCATGCCATACTCGGCCTCCACGTTACCTCTTTCAAGAACGCAACGATTGTTGCCGTAGTCTGGCCACATGCTGTCGCTGGGGCCCTTGGCATTAAGGAAATCTTTGCGGCTTGGTCTAAGGCGCTTCGAGGCGAGGAGCATGTACCTCCGTTACTTGGGGCTCGTAAGGATGTCCTCGATGGTCTGGTAGCCGACACCGGTCGTCAGGTGAAGTACAACCCTGGTTCAGGTGAAATTAAAGGATTTGGCTTCATCAAATTTCTTCTCCGAATAGTATGGACTGTGCTTTGGCGTCCGAAAGTCGAGGCTCGTGTTATATTCTTACCCCGCCAATTTGTATCCCAATTGAGGGGAGCTTCAATGAAAGAAATCGAAGCTGTCAGTGGAGGAAGTAACTCGCCATTTCTCAGTGAAGGAGACGTTTTAACGGCTTGGACATCGAGATTTGTAGCTCAGGCTCGTGGAGGCAAACGTCCAGGGCTGATATTCAATCCTCTCGATATTACGAGTCGACTAACTGGTCCTTGGCAAGCTGGAGGGACATACGTTCAGAATCTTGCTGGTGCTATGTACACAACAGTGACCGCTGAAGAGTTGCGGAAGAAGCCAATCGGAGAGCTAGCGTACGCAGTACGCCAGAGCATTAAACACCAGGCAACCGATGAGCAGATACGTGCTCAACTGCGTATTTTCAAAACGCTCGGACACAAGAAGGCTGAACCGCTATATGGAAATCCAGACTCGCAACTTGTAGCCTATTCCAACTGGACTAAATTTGATATCTTCAACGCGGTAGATTTTAGCCCTGCTGTTTCCTCGGTATCTTCTCTTACACCCGCTGATACTCCGCCCGGGAAGCCGGTGTATATGCATTGTGTATCTCTGGGTGAGAACCGGTTTCAAAGGGACTGCTTCGTTATTTTGAAGGACTTGCATGGCAATTACTGGATCACTGCATTCTTGTATCCAGAAGACTGGCAAAACCTGGAGAATTATATCAAACAAACTTGGCAGCGTATTAGTACGTAACCATGCTAATTCGTCCTTTACTTTTCTTTTCTTCTTTCTTTCGCAACAAGGATATTATATTTAACGAATTTGCTCTAAATCACGTTCGATGTTTTCAAGTCAGGTGATTGTGTTAGAACTTTTCCAACCTCATCATCTAAGTAGTAAAAGAACAATATCGAAACCAAATATCACTATTCGTAAATGCCTTATATGCTAAAATTAATGAAATCCCATTAGACAGTAGATACAATTTGCTAGAAACAATAACAACCCATGGTTCCTTAATTCTTAGCGATCTCTTGCAGAAGTTGTAGAGTCTCCGAGGGTTGAGAGACGAAGGGCAAGTGCCCCGCTGCAATGGAATGAACAGCAACTTTACCATCAATGTATTTTTCGAGACTCTCGATTATTTTTAGCTGACGCGCTTGGGGAAGGACTCGGTCTAGCTCGCAAAGAACGTAGTGCACTTGAACGAATTTGTATCCAGGATATGTGAGTTTATTCTCAAAGCTATGCCTGGAGTGATACTCGTCCATCCTTCTTCTCTGTCTTCTAGCCTCTTCTAGAGGTAAATCAGAAAAGGTCTTGGTGCCGTCATCCATCTCATCTGTCCAGCGAATATACTCCTCGTCATCCTTATTGTGAATTTAGTGACAAGACACATGTGTTGGGAGCCTCACTGGATAGGTTAAATATCCTGGAGGTGGAAAAACATACCTTGATATTGGTCATATAACGGGGAGGCTTTTCTCCAAAGAAGTCCATGGGTGAGGTGTTGACATCTAGGACCATCGATGTCACATATATTATCTTGTTGACACTGCCTTTCTTGCCGCGTGAGGACCGCACTGGAAGAGATAAAAACTCTAAGCATTGAGTGCCCACGACTCCACCTAGAGAGCTGGTGACAATGATGACTTCCTTGTCATCGTCAAGAAGTGGTTCAACTACCTCGCAGATTGCTTGTACATCATCGTCATTCTTTGGACCAGGCTGGCCCAGTTGTCGCCCAACAGCGGGAAGTTTGACGGCTACAACCACTACACCCTGACTCTTCGCGAGGTCGCAGAAGTCGTTGAATAGGGTGGGAGGCGTGCAGCCGCCTGGTACGATAACAAAAGTTGCCATATCTGGTGCTTGATGTTACTAACTGTTCCGATTGTACGTGAAGCTTCTAGTGAAATCCTAGCAAGTGCATGGCCCAGTGCTGATTCTGCTGATGTTGATCACCAGAGAAAATAAGCAGTATAAATGAGTCAGAAAAGAAGCGCAAGGGAAGAACAATGCCTTGGGAGAAGATATTGCATTAGTTTCCACAATATTTCATAGCGTGTTGAGTTCTCAGAATACAAGCTAAATGGTTTAGATCTGCGGAGCTTTCCCTTATATATAATATGCAGCCTCAAAGTTTTTAATATCGAGAAAGGATGCTCCCATCCCTGCAACGCCGCATTTTATGGAAAATCAAGATTGATAAATTGTTTTTGGTTTAGTCTCTACTCCATTAATCCTCAGAATCTAACCCATTTTAATTAGAGTAAATAGCATGTTATGTGCCTCAGATGTCCGAGCTTTTACAGCAGAGGAAGCGTTCGCTTATTTTTGCAGGTGTAACTCCGTATGTACTTTCCTGAAAAGAGTTTACTACTCGTAAGCAACTCGCTACGACTTGAGGCCCTTGGTACTTGACCAAAATGAGGATTTACTATGTAGCTAGTACCGAAAGTAGATGCAATGTGGGGTGAAGGTCAAGCGTCCAAAAAGAGAAGCACCCGACCTTGAAAATGAGCAGGTTAGTGCAGGATTCCTTCTTGTCCGGTCTTTCTTCTCTATTATCTACAACTTCGAATCACCTTGCATAAGACATAAGGCAAAGGCTTTGTGATATTCACATTTTGCTGACAGCTGCAGGCTGTGCCGTGTCAGCAGCCGAGCTATAGCCTGGCGTCTGGTGTCCTCCGATTCGGGCTTGCAAATCTTACGATGCAAGTCGTATAACCTTCTTACCTATCCATAGGTCAGTGATACTGACACAATTGCAAAGTGTGCATTTGAAATAGCGGTGTGCTATACAATATAGCGGTGTGCTTTTGAACATAGCTATGGAAGGCCAAGCTGTATCACGGATTAAGCGGTTACACAATTTCTCCTAAGACAACCCAATTTTTATTATATTGTAAACCATGCCGAATCTGACCTGAGAACCCACGCTGAGATCGACCTCTTTGTGCTTGACATGAATATATTCTCATCTACCAGTCTAGTGACCAAGTGAAGGATATCTGAGAGTTATAGAACATATAAGACCGGCAAATATCGTGTCAATGGCTTTATGTGATTTCTAATGTAGATTCTTTTGTACTGTAGGCAAAGTAGGATCAAATTTTGGGTAGGAAACTTTTATTCATGCTGTTCACTTTGATCTCTCGGGTTCTTCATATTTTCTTATTAATAAACCAAAACTAGTGCGATCAGATCTAAAACCTTCATGTCCATCTATCTACTCCTTCTTCTTCTTCTGAATAGCACTCTTTTTAGGCACACGTGCCCAATAGTAGATCACGAGTGCCCCTACAGTGTTGAAAATGACATAGCTCCACAGGATACCAAAATTCCTCCAACGATCCGCGTAGTATACGCTGACCGTATCAAGATATTGGTTAGTTTCGGAAATAGGACAGAATAAGCAATCTGCTGTAGCGGTGGCGTCCACAAGGTAGCCACCGGCACTGTGTATGTAGGCTTCCAAGTATTCGCCACAAGACGAACCACTCGTAGGCTGAATGGAAAGGAGCTCGTTTTCGGCACAGACAACCTTTGTGTTCCCCACAGCTGAGGAGAGTACACCCCCAATAAGATAGGTAAATGGCGAAACGCGGTTCATGAAAATCCAGAAGCGAGGGAGGCTTTTAGCTGGAACGAGAACGCCACTAAACATCATACAAAGACTGAACATCAAGTCTGAAAGCGTCCCACCATTTGAGGCAGCGTTGAAGCCCGAAACCATGAATGTCGAGAAACTGCCAGCCAAGATCATAAACATCAGCAGAAATAGGAACACAAGGGCCCCGCGTTCTGCTACTTGGTCCGCGAGCTCGGCATTGCGGAATAGTCCAATAGGATAATACCAACAAAAGTACATAAAGACTGCCATTAGACAATTCCATGGGAGTTCGACTATGATTTGCGAAAGAATGAACACCTTCCATGAGTAGACCTTCGCCGGCCTCTCGCGAGCTTCGTATAACGATCGTTGGATAACAAATTGGGGTATGGATTGCTGAACAATTGAGCCAAAGATGGTAAACAAATTGAAGATCGAGAACATCTGGCTTTGAAGACCCTGGATACTGTTTTGGGCCCTGAAAAAGACAAACCCAATAAACAGGGGGATAAGTGTGCAGAGCGAAATCTTAGAATAAATGTACGTAGGAGTCCGCCAGTACTGCTGAAAGACGCGGGCGAGGCTCTCGTGGAGCTGCACGCTGAATGGAGCAGCAAACTCGCTGTAGTTTTCTGAGTCCTCGCTTGAGATGTCGACCGATGTTTTCACATCTACATTATTCCCCTCCGCCTTGAGTTTCTCCAGTTGGGCTTGCACATCTTGGTATTCCGAGCTTTCAAGCCACGTCTTGAACCAGTCGATAGCTGTTGTCGATCCAGGGGCCGCTCCAATGACTTCTAACATCCATTCGGCGGGATTTGCGCCAGAGGGACATGGGTGCCCTCCATGACGCTCAAAATAGCCGACCATAGTCTTAAAGTTCTCCCCAATATCGCCAAAGTAAACTGTTTTCCCGCCTTCTGCCAGTAGCAGAAGGCGGTCAAAGCGTTCGAAAAGGAAGGCAGAAGGCTGGTGAATAGTACAGATAATGGCTTGGCCGGCTTTTGCCAAGTGGTCGAGAAGGTCCAAGATAACCCAAGATGTTTGCGAATCAAGGCCAGAAGTCGGCTCATCAACAAAGAGCAATAAAGGAGGTTTAGCAGCAAGCTCTACAGCGATAGTAAGACGCTTGCGCTGTTCAATGTTAAGACCTTCGCCAGGTATACCAATGATGGCATCAGCATAGTCTTCCATGTTTAATAACTTGATGACTTCTTCAACGCTGGCGAGCTTCTCCTCTCGAGAAATGTGGGCAGGCTGACGAAGAATTGCGCTGAAGTTCAGTGCCTCTCTGACAGTTGATGTTCGTAGATGGAGGTCCTGCTGTTGGACATAGCCGGTGCTTCTCTGGAAAGATGTGTTTCGAGGCTTGCCGTTGACAAGGATTTCGCCCGTGACCATCCCGATGGAAGGGCGGTCGGCCAGACAATCCAACAGAGAAGTCTTTCCAGCGCCGGATACTCCCATCAGAGCAGTTAACGTGCCAGGCTTAACCCAGCCATCGACATGATCTAGGATGCGGCGTGTGTTGTTCTTGATTTGGATTTCGTAGCAAACATCGCGCCATTGATACACCGACGTCTTTTTCTGAAAGATACCGTTGCTCTCTTTGCTGTTACCACTTTCCCACTGAGCAGTGACAATGGAGTTCACATTTGAAGAGGCAGCCTCAGGGTCCTTGTAATTCTTCTCGGCAAACTTAGCCACCGCTGGCTTTTGACCACGTTGGAACGACAGCACTTCACCCCTAGATTTCTTAGCAGAAACAAATTCGGCGGCCACTAAGTAGCAACACATAATGGCAAAGGTAAATCCAATCATGATGCCATAATTCCGCCACCGGTGATCCCACGAATAGTTATAGGTTGAGAGCACGAAGTCATCGCCAAGGATGTAGTCATGGCCCAGCCGGGAACCAACAGCTCTACAAACTTGGTTTCTTCCGCCCACATTGGCATATTGGGGGAGCTCCCGGCTGGGAACAAATTGATCACAGGGGAATTTCCGGTCGTGGAACTCGTTTACCATAAAATTCTCAAAGCCATAGGCGATTGGATTCAGGTAGTTCAGCCACCGACACCACGGAAGCATATCCCTGGGTGGAATGACGAAACCAACAAAGATGATCAGATCCAACATGAGAAGCCCAGCAGGGACCAAAGCTTGGAACAAGGTGCGCGAAGCAGAGCCGATTGTTCGGAAAATCATGGACATGACCATTACGATGGAGAAGGCGTTGAGCAAAAAGAAGAAGAAGGCTCCGGGTTCTCGACGAAGGTTAGTCATAAAGTAAATGATAAGGTTAAAAACGATGGTATCAACTATTCTGTGTGGCATAGAACAAATCAAGGACGCCACACCCTCGGCAGAAGGATGGTAGAATGCATATCGGCGGTGCTTCTCGACAATTGGCCGTTGCGCAAACAGGGTCCCGATCTATTACTGTTAGACTGATGCTGCCAACAGTTAGGAGGATGATAACATACCTCCATAGCACTAGAGAATGCGTTCAGCATACAAGAGTAGAAAAGCAAAGCGCCTCGAGTGAAGAATGTGGAAGAGGTCTCGCCCAGGTTGTAGAACAGGCTACCGACGATGACGGCAATGATAGAACGGGCCGTCAAGGAAAATAATGTTATACTGGGGTCGCCCTTTAGTCGCTTCCAACCACGCCATAAGCATAACTGAATTTGCTGAGGGTAGGTGAGGATATATGGTGATTTTCTGCGCTGCCCTTTGGCCTGCTGCGCGTGCTTCGACGCGCGAAAGGCTGTTGCATCGGGGCCATTGATAGCATGATCAATCTTATATTGCTCAATATCGGCTTGCAAAGCCGTATATTGAGTGCTACTCTGCCAGGCAGCCGCAAAGTCGTCTGGGGTTCGGGGAACCTTAGATTCAAATCCAAACCGAACAATACGCTCGCTAGGTGAGGTCATAGAGGTCAGGAAGTCAGGAGTGGTCTGGCGTGGGGGACACTCAAAGCCAAGATCAATAAAATATTGCTTGGCCTCATCAGCACGACCAAAAAAGATCTGACGACCTTCATAGAGCACCGTGACTTTATCAAAAACATCGTAAGCGCTCTGGGGCGCTTGATATAGAGACACACAGGCAGTGCTCTTAAAGATCTCCGTCTCGAGACGTAGAGCCCTACAGAATTCGATAGCGTTAGCAGAATCAAGCCCGCGAGTCGAATTATCCCAGCAATGCAAGGGAGCACCGGCAAGAGCGACCTCGCAAATCGTAACTCGCTTACGCTCGCCACCAGAGACACCACGGACTAGATCACTTCCTACCGCAGTGTCAACCGTGTGGGAAATTCCAAACACGGCCATTATAACGTCTCGGAGATGGTTGACAAAATGTTTCCGGTCGACGCCCGGGGGCAGCTGTCGAGGCTGGCGGGCGCGAGCGGCGAAGGTGAGTGTATCTCCAACAGTCAACATAGGAAAATGCACATCAAGCTCGGCGGTATAGATTGCTTCGCCACGATGATCAGAATGCATTTCTTTCGCCGTCATTCCTATGTCTAAGGTCAGTCTCTATCATGGCAAGCTTCAAGCGGAAAACCGCGAGATACAAGTATCGTTTCGGGCTTCCTTCACATCAACATCAAAGAACTTTCAGGGGGCCTACCTTGGTAATTGAAATATGAGCCCTCCTTGATATAGATACCACTTGTCTCCCCGGCAATAGATTTGAGAAAGGTAGAGCAGCCGGAACCAGGTGGTCCCAGAACAACCAGCATCTCGCCTTGCCGTACTAAACCATCTATCTGATTTAAGATATCGACTCGCGGACGCGAATTGCCTATCAGGCCTTGGAAAAGACTAGCAGCGAACGAGATCCATACATTAGCGACGTCCTCGTAATAGTCGGTGGCGGCACGGAAGCCGTGAACGTTTAGATTTTGGAAGCAGACGCCAGCAGAGCGAAGTGATGTACCGCTGGGGGATATCAATTCTACAATTGCCTTTGCCCATTCCTTGGCACTAAAGTTGGTGGACTTGGGGTTAAGGACCGAATCGACCTCTGCGACAAAAGGGTTACCCTTAGGACCACCGCCAGAGCGGCGTGAGTAGGACACCGCGAGAGCTTGGACGATGGAGGAGCGTCGCTCTAGTTCATCCTTGAGCTCCCTACTGTCTCCGGAAGCCGTAAACTTATCGTCGACTAAGGAAGTGTTTTGCAACTCTATGTTGCCGGCATGGTTGGTTTCTGTAGTCACGGATGTGGCCACACCATCTTCACTCAACTTGCTGATAATCGTGCGGTCGTCAGAGTTATTGTGGCTATTATTCTTCTGCTCAGATCTGGCGGACATAGTGTTCAATCACGAATCGTCTGTTGCAGATTACTGGCTCCGTACAAGTGTCAGATGTGATGGAGAGCATGTAAGTCTTCGAGGGAAGGGACAAAGAGGAAGCACTCGAGCTATGGCGAGACCAGTACAATACAAGGGAAATGAGCTACATACACATAACCAAACATGTGAGGGACAAGAGTTGCGAAAGGTAATAAGAGTAAGCCGAAATAAGAAAATTTACCAGAGCTATGTCAGCGTCTCTATAGAGTTCTCCAGGCCAATCAAGGTCCTGATAAACTTACTAACGGTCACCGCTCCATCGTGTACTGTTCTAGGCTAGAGTAACCCAGCTAACTAGACAGTCGATCAATTTGAAGAATTATCCTCGCGCTGTTCAATGAGGACGACAATAGCCCTGCAGCCCTAATTATTGACTTGACTAGGGGGCCTGAGGTGTCGTAACAAATAACCAGGGCGTGAAATGTAATATGGAAACCTAATTACTGAGGCCACACTGCTTAACTTTATCTTCGTATAAACCGATTAACTTTTACTGCTGACGGATTTATCTATTTCTACTGGGTAATTAACCCCGCTGCTCCCTCGTCACCTTCAGGACCGGGCGGGATAGTAAAGTACACGGAGATACACTCCATATCGATTATAAGAAGATCGACAAGGGTTTTGTAAAAGCGGCGATATTTTATTATTTTAAGTACTAATTGGTAATCTCTCATTATTATTTGAAGGAATTATATATGCAAAGAAATCCTTGTTAATCCCAAAGCTCTTACTAGTTAATATCATTATTATCTCCATAGAGTATACATTTGTAGATTCACTTAAAGTGTATTATTTTATAAGAACTATAAACTACGCTTGAAGCCTTAGTATTATTGGCTTAGAAGCTCAACTAAGGCGTAGAGGTTAATACGTATTTATAATAAGCTTTCTTTTAAAAAGCAATGTTAAATTTTTCTTCAATTGTATATATTATTCTATGTAGAAGGTAAGTTCTTTTTTCTAAGATGTAAGAAAAAGAGTTTCTTTTTGAAAAAGTCGAAACATATTTCCCTTTGAATATTAACCTAATATTATAATAATATTATAATAATATCATACCTAGTTATTATACTATTTATTAACACAAAAAAGTCTATTTAAATTAAATTAAATTCAAATCTAGTTAATATAATGAATTTATATTATTTACTTTGTTAAAATATATTACAATATATTTTTCTAATTAAATCTGACTTAAGCCCTATTACACTAGGGGTCTTATATTTGACCCACATAATACCTCAATTGAGATAGACCCCAGGCCCATGCTCGGCAGAAAGTGACAAGGTTAGGGGTTCCTTCATTTTGCTCCGATTCACCGTTTTTTTCGGATCGTTCGCATGTGCCGCTTTGTGTAACGGGAATACCGTTATGCAGTAAGCTGCCAACCATGCATTGCGTACGGGCAGGCGTCTTCGCATCTCGGGTTACTACCTTGAGACCAATCTGCACTCACCTCCCTGTCATAAAAAATCCTTTACCATACTTTCGGTATCAAGGTCTGTAAATGGCATGGCGATCTAAGAGTGATAATGAGCAGGAGCCTCCTTCAAGGAATAGCAAGGATACTACAGGTAGGGCTAGGCTATGGGTGACGTGAAATGGACGATGCAATGGTTGATCAATGTCAGCAAAATCAATAAAATAATACATTCAAGATTACCAAAGATTTGACCCCATAGACCAATCGCTACGGCGTAATCTCTCTCGGTGTTCTGACTACTTGCTAAGCTACCGCATGCCATACCACACAAGGTGATAGTATTGGTGCCAAACCATAACAAATTTCTTAACGATTTGAAATTCATAAAATACAAAAAGCTTCTCAAAAAGCTGATAGATAAATATCATTCATTCAGTGCTTCCTATTTAATGTGTCAGATATTTGCTTTTAGACGTAAGGTATTATATGAATGGAAAAGTGTTGAAATTAAGATTTTTGATAGAACAAATTGCTTATCAGAAGACTACGGCATCAACTTGAGTAACTCCTAGATACACACTGGCTCGTAAGTCCCGATTCTGAACTTGGGTATGGTACTAGGGGGAAAACCCTACGCGTGGCTGCTTACACCTATCCGTGATGGTACATCCTAACGTAAGTCTTTTCGAGGCTCTAAGACTAAGACTGTCAAAACTTGTTGTTGCAATTACTTACAGCATCTAGCGGTGTGTTTCACACGCAAAATAAGAAAGTCCGGTACGGGAGCCGGGTGGATTGCCGGCATACGAGTATGAGTTAGGAAGCTAATAGTTCACAGGATCTCATAAGATATTAGGTGTGATCTTCGGTGGCCAGAATCCTTTCTTAGTGTAAAAGCAAGTGTGGCAAAAAAGACGTCCATAGAAATCGAGACTTCCCTAAGTAGGAGTTTCAAACCGTAAGCGTGGCGAGGCACTGTGAAGGGTTGGATATATTGAGCTGTACATTGCCACGCTTCAATATTTCCTGCGTAGATTATTTGAGAAAAGTTGAGCAATTTCATTTGCCCAAAGCACTTAGCGTTCTATAGAGGAGTTTCAATTCTGAGAACTGCATCTTACGTTCTATATTCTTTGACTTTCTTGACCAGATCATTATGTCTGTTATTCAAACTTCATCTCGCGTAGCAAACGCTGCTATATCTATCGATCTCTGTAACGAGAAGACTTCTGAACCCTTCCATATCAGTACAGAAGTATCAGATCTTACTCTTGACGGTAATACCGTACTATGTGTCTCCCAGGCTCCAACAACAGCATATCTAGCTTTGGATAATGAGAAAGCTCCCATTGTCTCTCAAACTCCGATAGAGGCAGATCTTACTCAGGACGACTCCTCAACAGTCACAGATATTTCTAGCAAGATTTTAGGCGTTATCTTTGAATATGCTCTGAATAAATTCGATGACATGAGCGAAAGGCATGCCGCAGGTGCCCCCAAGTTTCTTTCGATCATCACGGGATTTGTCAGGGAAGGGAAACAGCTTCAAATGTGCTTGCCAGCATTTCCGTTCAAGTCCGCAAACAAAGTCTACAAAGTGTTAGGTACCCTACCTGACAAAGCTGAAGAGCTAGCATTAAGCAGGCTTAATTCTATGTGCACCTCTATCGGGGACTTTTACCTACCTGGCGCCAAACTTACTATCATTTCGGATGGTCTTGTCTACAATGGTTTGTGCAATTAGCCTTCAATTATAATCCGAGTAAATGACCACCTTGCTAATACTATCTCTGTTTATAGATTTGTTGAGCATTTCGGATCAAGATACCTGGGCCTATGGTGAGGCACTACGTGCCATGGCTGCGCAGAAGCAATTCACACATATTACTTTCTCTAGGCTCCAAGACTTGGTCACCTTTCCCAATATGCCGGAGAATCTGCAAGAGATCTCTTACATTGCCAATGCTACCAACTTCCGCCGCTTCCTGTTCAATAAGTATGGAAAACAGGACATTGATATTGAGCAAAAAATAGCAACGGAACCAGATACGTTGATGACCTATCGTGGATATTGCAGATTCCTCGAATCCGATTTACAGCATATTTTCTTCACTGGCAAAGGTAGATCAAACCATGGTTATAAGAAGGACGTTAAGTACCTCGCAAAGCAGATGTTGATCCGAGGATACGTAAGTTCACCAGTTTCATTTTCTACCCCAATATTTCAAACCTGAGAAGCATGTAAACTAAAATAACTTTACAGCATTTTGCAGAGGCTGTCAAGGCCAACTTCCCAGACTATCTACGTCTCTCCATTCATCAATCTTCGGGCGAGCATAAAGTATCAATGAGCTTGCTTAATACGAAAACCGGATATACAACCCCGTGGCATTGCAGCGTCGCTCTGATGGCCAATGATGAGTGGATCAGCGCCCCGATGGGCGATTTTAAGGAAGATCGCTTGCTCGAAATTGTTCATGAAAACGGCCGACCTAGCTATTTCCGAGAAGTGAATCGTAAGCGCCCGTACATGAATGGTAGCACAAAGTTTGGGGGCAACAAACAAGCAGTCGAACTGTGAGGCAGGAATTGTGAGATACACGATTAGTCAAATTGTTTTTGTCGTGGATTATTTATCACTAAGGTTACTTGGGTTTAGAATATACCTTGGAAAAGAATTTACTGCAGATCTTTTCTTTCTCCATATAGTTCTAGAACGCGTGAGCATATACTCCTATCATCACCCGGTTATGCTCTGGAAGATTTGAAAACTTCACATTGCGGCCATATGCACTAATTTGAATGCCACTGTACTTAGATATCTTTGCATTACGAAGATCCTTCCTCTAAACTAGACTACACGTATGCCGCATCTTTTTTCTACCTAGCAGAGGCACCATCCTCACTTCGTGAATCTAGGCCCTTGACAGAGCATGGCCTAGGGTGTGGACGCTTACCTTGACTACATGGTCCATGGGGAGGCATCAGCTTCCTCGAAACCCATAGACACATGGTTACTAATTGTAAGGTTCGATAAATCCTTCCAAATGATGCCTGCGTCCCTCATTTACAGTCACTTGCCGGCAAAATTGCTAGGGCACGCTTTGGAGGCTACTTGCCAGTTTACACGCAATTTAAAGGGCATCCAGATATATGACTGGGCCAGTTCTAGCTTAGCGATAGAAACATACTGGCAAATACTTTCTTCTTATTGGATCACTGATAATATGCTACCTTCAAATACTCTATGAATCATAAATGTTCAAGATTTTGAGAGTATACAGCTGAACACTTGTAAGTTACTATGACTAATATATCAAGTAGGTAACAAATAATAAGAGAGCTAATTGAAATGCAATGTTTGTTAATTTGTAACGTGCACGGACTTACGAGACTTACTTTACTCATGTAATGTTGATACCCCCACGCCGATACGCCCGGTACTCCCTGCACTTTCGATAATGTCGGGATGACATTATGAAGCTTCCTATTCGAAGAAACTATGCGTGAGTTTGAGGCACATACCAGGCGGGCCAGTGCCGAAATTGCATGAACAGATGGGTCTAAATTCTCACCGGCATTGCAATTGTAATCCGACTGGTGGACCCGTCCCAAGGTTCCTCGCTTACTCACATTAAATCAACGTGAGTGCATATGCACACAGCTACTCAACAAGAAAGGGAATGGGTTTGCTGGCTAATATGTACCTAAAGAGGTAGGATAAACGCCTATCAATTTTGTTACATATGTCTGCTCTGCCAGTCACCAGCCATGCATTGAACACACCTGGCCATAAAACAACTAAGCTAGCTTGTGCCGCACGAACAGCCTTACCTTTATTAAGCCGAATTTGATATGTGTGGATGAATTTTTCTATACATAGTAATAGTGATAAAACTATCTTCTGTAGAGCTGGCTTTTAACATGTCGCGCGTTGATATTGCGATCTCAATCAAAGCGCCATACACCGTTGATATTAAATTCTAGAGCCAGAGTAAGCAGGAAAACATAGGCCCGCCAGGCGTGGAGGTCGTGTCGCTTCGGAGAGATATTCCAGTTCTACTCAAAATCTTGGAAAATAAATATGTTTCTCAGGTCGCTTCGTCATTTGGTTTTTATTAGCTTAGCAATGTGGCCTAGCCTCAGAACGTAGCTCTACTAAATAACTATCTCGCACATATCTAATTGACAAAATAGAGGAAAGGCAAGTCCAAATTCTCCAAACTAAAACACACGGTAGCGACCCAGGCACAGCGAGTGTCCTAAACTAAACAACATCTCTTGGCGTGAGATAGATTGGCAGAGCTGGCTTCAGCCAAATAGCATGGGCGAGCTGCCGTTCTATCCATTGATCGCTTCCGGGAGCGAGTTTCATATCGAAGTTGAAGATCATATGGGCTAGTGTTAGGCGTAATTCTAAGATGGCCAGGCTGTGAATTTTATTAGTATCGTAGATGAGCACATTGACTGTTCAACTTACTTCTGTCCTATGCAGTTTCGTGGTCCTACGCTAAATGGCTGCAGTGCGTCCCAGGCATCGTGTGCATCTCCTTTTACCAGCCAACGTTCTGGGACGAACGACAACCTGTCGGTCCAATTATCCCGGCTATAGTTAGCGGACCAATTGTTGATCTCGACGTATGTCTATGTTCAGTCGATTAGCGAGTGTACAGTTTTATATACAAGAATGGGCAATGCAGCGGCCTGAACTTACACCAGAAGGGACGAAGTGCCCGGCAACCTCGGCGCCATGTTTGCCGGGGACGACACGTACGTTGCCGCCGGCAACGGGTGGATAACATCGTAGAGCTTCGTTTATGACGGCGATCATGTACTCTAGATCCTTTACTGACTGTAAAGTAATCTCATGGGAATGTTTGAACTTGCCCCGCACCTCGTCCTGTAGTTTTGCTAATTTGTCGGGGTTTTTACATAGCAGGTACGTAGATCCTGAGAGCACAGTGGCCGTTGTCTCGGAACCAGCAACGGCCAACAGCATGGAATTAGATCTCAATTCTGGAAAGCCGAGTTTCTAAGAGGGAAGCCGCGTTAGTCAAGTATGTATGCTTATTTAGCTTCATGGGATATCTCTTACCCATCCATCTCGTTCCCGAAGTAATCCTTCAATGAGGTCAGGCTTTTCATCAGCGCTTTCAATTCTCTTGTTCAAACGTTCTCCGATGTCATCTAGTACCGCGTCGTAGGCTGCATTTGCTCCTCCGATCTTGGTCAGGATCCTGACAATTGTTTCAAGACCCAGGTACTTCAAGGCCGCCACAAAATCGATAGCCGTCACTGTGTCTAACACGAGCTGAAACAAACGGCTGTGGCTGGCACTGTTCAAGCTGCCGAAATCCTGTCCGAAGACTAGATCACCGATAATGTCAAAGGTTGTCCAAATATACCACTTTTCCATTTCTACGGCTTTCTTTCCGCCATCACACTTCTTTCTCAGTTGCTGGATGAGGTTCTCAATATGCCGCATGATGGTAGGCTCCTGCTCACGTAGTGCCCTGTCCGAGAAGCCGTTGGAAATGGCTCGCCGGATCTGTGAGTGCTCAAAGGAATCGGAATTCACAATGTTGTTCGGCTCGCCGGTGGCGTTGTAAAATACCCTGGCTTTTGGCATTTCAGCATAATTGCCTTTACCATCAGTTCGGAAGCCATAGATGTCTTTCCATGCTTTTGGGCTGGTGAAGTCAAGCATGTCAGGAGCGGGCCGTATAACGGGGCCGTACTTGTCGTGCATGTCTTGGTAGAGATATGGTTTGTTCCCATAAACATGCATAATGGCCCATGGTATCTTTGACGCGCGATTCAAGAGCGGACCGGGAAAGTTACGGAGAGGGTGGAAGAAGAGATTGTATATAACTGTCCAAATGTTGTAGACAATAAACTAGGCAGGCAGTATCCGTTAGCCAGTGAAATTTTGTAATGAAGCTTTGCTAGTAGGGAAGTACCAAAACGATTCCTAGAGTTAGATAGAGTTTGATAGAAGAGATGCCAGCGGTCGCTTCAGAATATCTATCTAGTAGCGCCATAATAGATTGAGAAAAAAGGTAAGTCTCGATATGTAGGTTACAATTTGATCTGGGGAGTCTTCAATATACAATTTGGCAAGCTGGCGGATGTATATCTATATCAGACAAGAATTTATAGTAGACAGCGATATTCCCTCGTCTTGCTTCATTAGCTACGTGCCTAGCTTCTAACCTTGCCTCACCAAAAAAGTTCTGGATTCGTACAGCACGCATGTTAGCATGCCGCCTCTAAAGCCACATAGCTGCAAAGAAGAAATATTTTCCTACATACTACCCCAATAAGGACACTTGGTGTTAATGCGAAGGCTTTTTTTCTTTCTCTAACCTACTTGAGATTACAACCCTGATTCAGTTAAGATGATATGTAGTGTCACCTCCATGTAGGTAGCTACATCTGAGTCAAGCCCTGGTGCATATTTCATGTGTAAAACTCACCCTTGAAGTAAAAATGACCATATATCACGGCCATGTGTAGCGGTGTGTACCGGCAGGCTCGTGTTGAAGAATTGGTAACGTTATCCTGGAAGAGATAGCCCAGACCTTTGCTGCGTGGAGCATGGCTTACGCCATTTGCCCAAGAGATTGTCTGTTTGTCCTGAAGATGTTTCGTGAGAAATTAGTCAAGGTACCTACGGAGGTACAGTCCATGGGTATTATCATGGCACTAATAGAAGCTTTACTTAAACAAGCTGTGTTTTACGCTGTTATGTATGCTGATCATAACCCTTGACATAAATGAGTAATCGCGTTACGTGGAAGCTCCAATTGGTAAAGCGTGATCGCCCTTGCTTGTAAGATGGGATTCTTTTTAGGGAAGTTTACTGTCTTATTGTCGTGTATCTCAATTGGGAGAGAAGCAGATGTCCAGGGGTGTATATCGCTTCGCGAGGTTACACCCTGGTAGGGTTGAGCATGTTTAAGCAATTTATCGCCAATTCGTTGGGACATGGGTAGTCTGAAGGAGTGATAAGTACTGCATTTACAGCATGAATTCCATTGCGCTCCGTCAGCTTACTCTCATTCCACACAAATTATGAGCGAAGCTCAAGACCAGCAGAAAATCCCGTCGCACAGCGTTGGCAGTATTGGTGAAGACACCGACTTCATCGTCCACAGCTCAGAGCGTGTGAATGATGATGGCGATTCCAACTCCAAACATAGCGACCGAGGGTCCATCATCCATCGGGATGCCCAGCAGGGTGTTCAATATATAGAGGCAGTCGCCACGGTGTGGACCAAGACCTCGCTGATTGTGGCCTATGTGATGATCTGGTTCATCTATTTTCTCGTGCTGATCGAAGGATACGTAATTGGGACTTTGTCGCCTTTTGTGACCTCTGCGTTCGGCAAGCACTCGTTGACGCCCACCGTTACGGTCCTCGCCAGCATCGTGGGTGGCGTCTCCAACCTTACCCTCTCGAAGATTCTCGACATCTGGGGTCGACACACCGGCATTGTGGTTTCAATGATACTCACTGAGCTTGGCTTCATCATGATGGCGGCGACCCGCTCTATTGACCAATATGCCGCTGCTGATATCTTCTGGCAGGTCGGCCACTCCTCTTTGCTATATAGTGTTCAAATCATCATCGCCGACACATCTTCTCTAAAAAGCCGTGGCCTCATGTTTGCTTTTGCAGGCTCCCCGAGTCTCATTACTACTTGGGTAGCTGGTCCAATCTCGCAAGCTTTTATTCATGGACCGGGTTGGGCTTGGGCTTTTGGGACATTTGCAATTACCACGCCTGTCGTCGTTTCTCCACTCATTATCCTCTTATTCTGGAATATCGCCAAAGCAAAAAAGCAGGGCCTTCTTCCGAAGCGAGACAGCCAGCGAACGCCTTTTCAATCCGTGAGCCATTACTGCCGCGAGTTCGACGCCGTTGGTCTTGTTCTTTTGACCGTTGGATTGGCACTTTTTCTTCTGCCATTCAATATCTATAAATTGCAACCAGACGGGTGGCGATCTCCTCTCATTATCTGCCTACTTGTTTTCGGCTTTGCACTTATGGCTGTCTTTGTTGCATGGGAGAAATTCTTTGCCCCCATCAATTTTATTCCCTTTAAATATCTTCGTGACCGCCAAATTTTGGGTGCTTGTTTCCTTGCTTTTACACTATTTATCAGCCAAAGCTGTTGGAAGGCTTTTTTTGGTTCTTACCTGCTGGTTGTCAATAACCAATCTATTACCACTGCCAGCTACATTACTAATTCCTACCAAGTCGGCATCACAATATTCTCGCTCGTTGCAGGCGGAGTCATTAATTGGTCTGGCCACTATAAATATGTCAATCTCTTCCTCGGACTCCCTTTGACTCTCCTCGGGCTGGGTCTCCTATACCATTTCTCGACTCCTGGTTGGCATTACGGTTATTTCATATTGGCCCAGATTCTCCTGTCCATTGGCCACGCATTTATCATCATCTGTGATGAAGTTGCAGCCATGGCTGCTGTCTCGCACCAGTACATCGCAGTCATCCTAGCTATGGAAGGACTGTTTTCGAGCATCGGTGGCGGTATCGGTTCTACTCTAGCTGCGGCTATCTGGACGTCTGCTTTCCCCGAAGCACTCGCCAAACACCTTCCTGCCAAAGATCTGCCTGATATTCAGAAGATATATGGCGATGTGACTACACAGCTAAGTTTTGCAATTGGATCGGATACTCGCATAGGTATCCAGAACGCTTACAGTGACGCTCAGAGAACGTTATTGATCCCAGGACTTGTCGTCTGGGTTATTGGCGTAATTGCGGTCCTTGCTTGGCGAGACGTAGATCTCAAGAAGGTGGAGCAAGTCAGGGGCAATGTCATTTAATTCCAGAGAAACAGTTGTAGATTTAGGAGCCTGATTGCAATGATAAGCTCTTGTGGTATACAAACTTGCCCGTACGTACTTGTGATATCAACTGTCTAATTTCAGCCTTTGCAAGTCAAAATTATTGTGGCGAACTCATTTCACTGACCAAATGCTGGCCATACTAAACACCCCTCCTCACAAGGAAAGCTCTGTTCCATCGCAAAGCTGTTGATCACTCCTCAGTATGAAGGCAACCGTAATTCAAACTATTGGTAAGTTGTGGACATGTATCGATAACTAGGTGATGAAGCTCTCTTAGAGATGTCAAGTAAATGTGGAAAGGAACGTGGATTATGAAGTGCCAGAGTGAGGCCCCAACAGTGTATAAAATAGATTACATTAGATTACATTATGCCCCTTAAATCTAACTCTAATTTGATGGATTTCAAATCAAGTTAATTCGAATCAGATTAACGTTCAATACCTAACCACCAGAAAAAGATAAGGTGTCGGCTTTAGTAATAATTAATTACCTTGAGTTTATTCCATTCGAAGAACGATCAACCAACATCTTTTCATTTTGAGCCCCAATCATAACGGCGTGCTCGTAGGAACGTAGCGAATGTAGCGTAGCGCAAAGACCCTTAAGTGGCAATTGGCGCGCTAATGCATCATGGACGATGTACGCTTAGATATTCAGGGTTCGTTTATGGTGGCGTATGCCATGGAAATCGAAATTACTGAGCACCACACTAAGTGTGAAAGTACCCTTTTCCAGCCAAACTTTACGGTGGGAAAGAAGACACTCGTTTAATATTTAAATATATATGACATTGCTACTCTGGCATATCTAGCCATAACAAGAGGTATGCCTATTAGCTTAGATCAAGGTATATAAGTACGGCATGATCAATCTTTTTCGGACATGCATGTATTGTCCACTCCGTCATCCAACAAGATCCTAGCTAGCTAGCTCCTCAATCTCCAACAAGTTTGCCGCTTTCTCTTGACTCAAATTGTCCGTTGTCTTTACGCTGTTCAAAATGTCAACTTTCGCCGCCTTCTCCAAACCATGGGCTGATACCCACTCGCTCTGATTTCCACCCCTATATTCATAACTAAAACAGTAGATATTGACATCTGAAATCAATAGCATAGTGGTTTGCTGATGAATTGGTTTCTTAGCATGATTTATTCACCAGTGGCGCCAGTCACATGTGTATGGTACATAACTCCATTTTCCGGGGCTATAACTCCATATATCACCAGGCATCTCATGTCGCTGCTGCCGATATGGCGGATTTCGTCGGATACTGTTTAACATGGCATAAGTTTCTGAAGTCACATGCCGATAATGAGGATACAAGTCTTTTCCCGAACACAATGAGGATTCTGAATGACGCCACAATATTTGACGCAGCTGAAAGGGAGCACGGTATGTAACATTCTGTAAACAGACTTGTTTACCTAGATATTAGTTCTCTGACAGGGAAATCTTCATATTTAATAGACGCATTCATGCCTGGCCTCGCCAAGTTTCAAGCATACTTAGTTAGCCTTTCATCTCCATCGGAATTTTCGGGCACCACGTTGCTCGAAATCATGGCAACATTCCAACAGCCATTTGAGCTTCACATGCGGAACGAAGTAGCTACCATCGCGAATCTAGCAAATCATCCGAAGGCGCCCATCGTAGGGAGTGATTTGGAGAAAGCTACCATGGCTGAGTTCGAAAAGCGGGAAGGCGCTGCGATACAGAACTCAGGCATGACAGATGTCCTGCCCTTTTTCCTGTTCAACTTTGATGCTGAGTTTGAGGAGGGCATGTGGAGGGATTGGCCCCCCATCCCATGGCCTATTAGATGGCTTATACTTAACATTGCGAAGTTTAAGCATCCTGGCTGGTGGAAGTTTGCAAGTTGTAATGCGGAGAGACAGCGAATTCCACTATACGCTTTTCCAGACTCGGAGAAAGCGTTGTAGAGAAAATCAGCATTGGGAGCCACAATTCACTACTAGAAATGTAACAGCGTGTGACAGTAGATACATTCTCATATTCTATTAGTATGAAGTTTTATCTCATTACTTACACTCTTACACAACTGAGGGGGGTTTCTTTATAAAATTTCCTCTGTTTGATTTCACTACTTACCACTCAATCCACTCTCTATTTAATTACAAACTTTGTGCACTATGCCCATAAAGTTGTATTTCAACTTTTCCCGGACGTCAAATGTTACTGATCAGTGATCCAGCACTGCTTTGACGCCATGTCTTAGAGAAACTAAACATCCTGTGAAGTGCAAGAGCCAGCCAGATAATGCGGTGATGTAAGAAGCATTGATGGCATTGGCGGTATTGTAAATAACCCGAGGGTCTAAGACTCGAATTTCACGCTTTCAACGAAGAGGTGGGAGTGAGTCGCCAACATTATTGTATGCCGTAAGCGGAGGTTTGGTAAAGCTTTGCACTTACTCGGCTTTGCTTGACATTGTAAATTAGCTAGGACTACTGGTGATGTGACACTAGTAGTATTTGCTTATGAGAAGAGTTTTAGGTCTTGCAATAGAGTGTGAGGGAGCTTTTGCTAGCTTAAAGTTGTCAAATGAGTTAACAAGCGAGCATGCTGAATAATCAAAAATGATAAAACAGTGTAGAGAGTTGAAGATTCTATGTTTTTAACGCAACCTACGACTAAGAACAGTTGGAGGGGGGGAAATTTCAGTTGATATAGAGCATCTTTGATTCTATTGACTACATATTCTGCACGAGTCAAATACTTCCCAAACTTATTAATCTCATACCTCAGAACGTTTGTCGAAAGCTCTCATCATCCAACACCATATGCGCCAAATCAAGTTGACATAATGTGTCTCAACACCATTGGACCCGGAAGTAGATCAAGGGGATGCAGCTGCGGAGGTAGATGGTAGCGCCGTTGGGAATCCAGAGGGGAATCCAGAGGGGAAGCCTGAAGGGAAGCCTGGAGGAAATCCGCCAGGACCTCCTGGTGACCACGGGCCATTTGGATTTTTCACGCCCCCCTTTTCAGTGAGGGTGACAGCAGGGTAGATAGTAGACCTTCTAGACAAATCGACACCGAAAGCAACCCAGCCGAAGATACCATCCTCAATACTGTCACCAAGGAGACTATACTGGATAACCGGATCATTGGAAGCAGCTTCTTCCGCGAAGATGAAATCGTTCGCATTGAGCACAAGTGCTTGTCTATTGGTAGTATAGACTGAGGTAGATTCAACAGCGGTGATCAGGTCCTGGTCGAAGAAGATTTGACCAACATGGGAGACGTAGCCACCTGCATAAGTACCATTTGGAAATTTGGTACCGTTGAAATGGGTGGCCGTATGTACGTGTGGCGCACGCCCGGTGTAGTGACCTGGGAAGATGGTGGTGAAGGTTGCAACACCAAGTTCGTTGGCTTGTTGGATACCACGGAGGAAGGTAGAGTTGAGGTTATTTGGGTTTTCGTCTCCATTTCCACTGGCAACAACTCCTCCGTAGACTCCAGTGCTATTGCAAGCTATGTGGCTGTTAGTTGGGGGTAGTATGGACAAACACATCGGAAACGACATACACCAGATTTCAATGAACACATTGGGAACAGGCTCGCAGGTGACGACGTCGATGACTTGAGTGTCAAGTATGAGTTCTACACCTGGCTCAGACTCGACAAGATTTTCTCGGACGTACTCTCCAGCAACATCTGGATATTATGTTAGTAAATGCTGTAGTGCAATCAAAAGTGAGAAGATTATATACAGTAAGGACCTTCCGTAGTCTCTGGCTGAAGGACACAAGAGCTGTTACCAGCAAAGATAATCTCTTGGTCGGTTCCTGGGTTGTAGACTACGGGTGAGGTGTGGTTGGCGGCCAAAACATCGGCGAACGAGCGTTTGAATGGGGCATCGTGAGCGATGCCTCTCTTCTCTCGAGCGGCTCTGGCAATGGCTGCTCGTCTGTGGACGTTCTTTTGGGTTATACCTCTGGCTGCGAGCTGGGAAGCACAGTGTCTCAGATCACGGTGTGGGGTTTCTTTGAGAAATGCTGCTCGCTCAGCCAACTCTTCTCTGATATCATGTCCTGGGTGAGCGAGTACATTGATAGCATAGAGCCCCACGATTGCGAGGGGAAAGAGTAATTGCATCGTTGAAATAATAGTCTTGCACTGAATACAACGTTGGTAAGGAAACGGTGAAGTAAGAGATAGTGAATCTGAGTCTCATATATACCATCTCCTGTCCCTTGCCATATACCTAAAAGAGGGCATTCTTTTGTCCGGCATTCACCCTGGCGCGGAATGCTTCGTCACCTACTCATCTCTTCATACAACCTTTCAGAAAATGATCTCCCATTTCTTGTTATTAGCCATCTGGAGTCGACTGCCGGTGAAAGTGAAGTTGCACCCTTGATGCCGAGCCGGGTAGAAAGCAGCGATAGGAAGAACGGTACCTGCCTCGCTTCAGATGCGTGTTGCCAATATCAACAGCCCTATTGGATGAATTGGTGAGGGGAGATGTAAATGAGGTTAGTTGGGCAATGCAATGGCCTGTTTGAGCCTGAACAACTCAATCTAGATTCGGTGTCGGGGAGAGCTGCCATTGTATGTTACTTTTTCCCTGAATCTGGGCGGGGTTGAGACGCGTGGACGCTCTGGGGTGAATACTTGGCGTGCAAACAATTCAGCGATAAAAGCTTCATTTAATTGGGTTGCATAGACCTGTCGATATGCATCATCTTTAGAAGTTTCAAACATACGAAGAGTGAGTACATGGGTAACGACACGGAGCACAGGCACAATAATGGAAGATCTACCCGAGCCAAGATTTGTATCCTTACCATAATGCCAGTAATCAAATGCTATGATAGTTTTAAACTCTGTCATTATTCTCACAAAATGTAGGATTAGTAATTATAAAGTTGCAAGTTGAATGATGTCTAGTAAGGTGAGAAGAGTCTTTAGATTTCGTTACATCGTTGATGGGCACCTTGGCCAAGTTCGTGGTATAATAGATGCCAGTTGCACCTATATCAACATTTTTTATAAAATGGCACAATTTCTGCTCGCATAGCTTTCCTCCATGATACCAACGCCAAGAAATGCACGAGGTTAGGATAGTCGCTACCTTGACTATCTCGTGTGCTAATGAGGAGAGAGTTTTCGGAGATTTTTCCTGAGGGAGTGGTGAAGTGATGATACTACCTGGCTATTGCGGTTATTGCGTGATCAATATAGCTCTCTAGTCCTGCGTCCTGATGTCTTGCAACACCCTGTACAACAGTTAGCATAGATACTAATCTAAATGCAAATTCAAGGGCGATGGATCCCATACAGTCGCACTAGAGCATTGTCAGTATTAACATCTACATTCATTGATTGCGTGGCGACCTGCAGTTGTCAAAGTAGAACCCTCATTGTGGGTTAAGCAATATCCGCCCCCACACAGTTTACACATCAACTGTGTTGTCTTGATGCAGTCAACGCACTCTTTGAGTCAGCAGGATCTAGAATTCCGGAGAGGAGAACCAACGTTAAAGCCACACTCAAAGCAGTCCCTTGTAACGCCATACTGTAGAATAGTCAGCTATCTGTACAACAAGCCACGATAAAGAAACCTGTCAATCCCATACGTTTCCTATACAAAAGTTTCCATCGTTACATATGCGATAAGCACTAGTTTTTATCTCTCAAGAGGATACATTCAATGCAAACACCCATAAGTACCTTGGCACGCGCGTCTGGTTGTGCAGACTCCGCTTCTGACTTTTCCCATTCTTCCACCTCCTTTGGGATGCGCGATGTTCGCGTTGGTGGGTCATAGCAATCCTCGCACCACCATTTGTAACAGCTCTCGCAATAGCGATTTTGAAGACACCCCAGGCAACGCATCAGTAGTTTCTTTCCTAGAGGGTCATAACCGGAAGCAGAAGGTGTCTTGGCTGACTTAATCGTTGATGAGTGTAATGGTGGAGGTGCAACTAGCGGGAATAGGTCTAATGAGGACTTTTTCAATGTTAAAAACCCCTCAGGAGCTCGATGACAGCCACTACAGGCACCTAGGGCATGGGTTGCTACTCGAGGAGGTCGATAGAAGTCCCATTTGATTGAAGAAGAGCTTGATTTGGCCATGGAATTCGAATGATATGGCCCATTGCAAAGTGGCAAGTCAAAACTTATGATCCCCTGGCAAGCTTGGACGATCTCCGGCCATTCAATGTCAGGGACTTTGGGGAAAATGCGTCCATCTTTGTCAAACCATCTGTCTGGTTGGGGTTCATGGGATTCAAGAGGTAATGTGCTCCGGAGGTCACTTGCTTTACTAAAAGCTGTCCAGGTTGACAAATCCTTCGGACCAAAGACATACAGACCTTGGAGCTTTGGCATATTTGGCGGTCGTGAAAGTCTCACAGCATACCCTAATACCTGTTGCAACTGTCTCTCGTTCAAATGATGAACACTCCTCACAGAAAGAATCCGGATGTTAAGTTGGTCGTTGCTGATGATTTCATTGATCAAATTAGCGGGTACATCGAGCCCATCCAGGACTAACGTCTGGACATTTTGAAGGATGTTCCGCTGTTCTAATTTGAGAAGGACGTTCTTTACAGGGCTTGAGTAGTAACTTTGATATATTAGTAAGAAGCTTTTCTAGGGTTGGAGAGATGTACTTGTCCGCCGTTATATCGTCAACGTTTTGGGCATTTAGCCATGCTGCGGATGGCGCATCCTTATTTGGCTGGGCGAGTTTCACATAGCTCAGGTCTAAGTATCTGAATACATTGGGGTTGTTATATATGAGATCTTTGAAAGATTTAGACGTAGCGCCGAGCGCAAAAAGTGACGCAATAGAGATATAAGGAGCTGTCTGATGGAGGACCAGTGTGTTTGAAAGGAGCTGGAGCAGAGAGTTTGGGATGTTAAGCTTTGGGTATACGTCAAGATCGTAGTCCATGTTTTTTTGCTTGGGAAAGTATGCTTGATATCTAAAGCTACTCCAGATCGGAGGGGCTGGAATATATAGGGCCACTCGAATGTGTATGACACCAAAGAATGTGTGATGATATGTCTGTGTTCTGTAGCCGTGACACACTTCACCATGTTTTGTTTAATGCTCTTGGCGCTTCAGAACCGATACTAAGGTCTGATAGTCCATATGCCAAGGCCCGATCAGCCATATCTAAACCCCGAACTGATGGTTATCTTATCGCCGATCGATAATCCATCGCTATTGTAACTGGCCGAAGCTCGTGGAGCCTCGCGGAATGACGGGATGGCGAGTCTTATGAATCTGACAGCCTTGTGTCGAAATGAAACTATTCACACATCTGATTATGGTCGTTCAGATCCGACATATAACTTCTTCTGTTTGCCCCATAGCATAGGAGTTCGGGCCGTCTATTTCGGTTTTCATTTGGCAACAGTTCTGCGATCATGGCAGCACCAATAGAGAACAATTTAGCTTGGTCGGCAATCTTCAAAGTTGCCCCCAAAGGTACCAAAACTCTGCCTGGCGACAAGATTTTGCTCCCACCTTCTGCACTCGAGCAGCTTCTCACAGCATCTACCATATCTGCTCCCTCGAACAACAGACCACTGAATACCCAATTTGACCCATTCAACCCGTACTCGATTGCTGCAGCACGAGCAGAACAGTCCCAGTGGCGCGACAATGAGAAACAGCTTCCCCATCCCCTAACCTTTCGACTTGTCAATACCAAGAATGGCAATGTGGTTCATGCAGGTATTCGGGAGTTTTCAGCGGAGGAAGGCGAGGTGGGATTGAGTTCTTTTCTGTTGGAAGCTCTAGGAATTGTTGAGCCGCTACCACGATCGACTTCTCCTGTCACTGGGAGCGATAAGGGATCACCTGAAGCACCAATAGACCTTACGGATGAAAAGCCTATTGATCTGACGAAGCTTGATTCGGTCGAGAAAGAGGACGATTCCGTTCCCAAAATAACGGTCCACGCCAGGCAACTACCAAAAGGGACATATGTACGACTACGACCTCTGGAGGCAGGATACAATCCAGATGACTGGAAGTCACTACTTGAGCGTCACATGCGGGAGAATTTTACAACACTCACAAATGGGGAGATATTGTCTGTGAAGGGCTCTAAGTCGGAAGAATTCAGATTTCTGATAGACAAATTCAAGCCCGAGGGGGATGGTATATGCGTAGTTGATACCGATTTGGAAGTCGATATTGAAGCTTTGAACGAGGAGCAGGCTAGAGAGACTATGAAGCAGATCATGGCCAAGGCTCGAAGAGCACCTGGGACAGCTGAAGGCAGTTCAATAGGAGGAGACCTCGATATATGGAAAGCTGTGGAAGGCCAGGTCATGGAAGGTGGCTATGTGGACTTCGAATTACCTTCTTGGGATAAACTACAAGCTATTGAGATTGAGTTGAATGCTGATGATGATCTCGACTTATTCGTCAATCCCCAGTCGTCACGCCAGCGAGCTCGGCCGCGAGAGGATGAACATATATGGGGAGATTTCGGCACCTCTACTACGAAAAAACTATTTATACAGCCTTCAAACATCGAGCTCGAAGGAGCGGAATCTCTTTATATTTCCATCCACTCCAGAACGTCTCTTATTTCACCGAGATCTTTAAGCAAGTTCTCGCTGCGTGCAAAGTCTGTCCCAAAACATGGACAGCCAGGAAACCCAGTGGCAATTGAGTTGGATGAAGATACGGAGATGCACAGCGCTGAGGATGAGCAATGTAAAAACTGTCAACAATGGATTCCCAAGAGAACAATGATGTTACATGAGAACTTCTGTCTCCGAAACAATATCCTCTGCCCACATTGCAGTAATGTCTTTCAGAAAAAGTCCCAAGAATGGCATGACCATTGGCATTGCGAACACGATTCGGCACACGGTAATTCACTCGCAACGAAAGCAAAACATGACGAAGTCTCTCATACGCGCCAGCAATGCCCAAATTGTCCCTATTCAGCCACAAGTCTCAAAGATTTGGCCGCCCATCGTACATCCGTTTGTCCAGGGAAGCTGATCCTTTGTCAATTTTGTCATCTTGAGGTTTCGCAAGACGGTGATCCATTCGATCCATCTCCAGATCAGCTTATTTCTGGCTTGACAGCACATGAACTTGCTGACGGAGCACGAACAACAGAGTGTCACCTATGTTCAAAGATCATTCGTCTTCGTGACATGAGCACGCATCTCAAACACCACGACCTGCAAAAATCATCAAGATCCAAACCAGCCATATGTCGTAATGTCAATTGTGGACGCACATTAGAGGGTGTTGGCAAAAATGGTGAAATTGGCGCTGGAAGCAGGATGGGTCAAGGCCCGGGGAACGAACTTGGGCTGTGCAGTATTTGTTTCGGTCCTCTTTACGTCAATATGCATGATCCTGAAGGCCGTGCTATGAAACGCCGTGTCGAGCGTCGGTACGTCTCTCAACTCGTCAATGGCTGCGGCAAAAGTTGGTGCTCCAATACTGCATACTGCAAAACAGCGAAATCAAAGGAGAAAAAACAACCGGCGATGACAACGAAAGATGCATTGCCAGTGGTGAAGCCGTTGATGGACGAGATGTGGGATATGGATAAGGGAATACACTTTTGCACTGACGAAGGAAGTCAAAGGAGGAGAGCCATGGCTGAGATGTTGGCTGCTGAGGGGCTTTACGAGTTGGAGTGGTGCGTCGCGGCTATGGAAGGGGGGAGTGGCGGGTTGGATGGTGCTAGAATATGGTTACAGAACTGGGCTCCCAAGATAGGTGGTGGCGGGGGAGGTGCATGGAGGAGCGCTTGATCTATTCACGACGACATATTTGGCTAGAATTGGGGACTGACATAGAGGAGAGGTCGGATTGCATTGGAACGGCGTTACATAGCAGGCTCTTGAATGTCATTTTATGTTCGAAACGCTCGGTGATGTGTCTTTTCGTGCATGTTACTTTTCACCTTCTTCTCCCTTTTGAACAGACTCCGAGGTCAGTCACCAGTCAATTGTGCACATGAAATTATTTCAAATCTCAAATCAATTGTTTGTTTTTGTTTTAATTTCGGAAACCTTTCATCAAATTCACAATCTCTACATATATATATACAATGCCCTCAACCAGTTGACATTTTCATCTAGCACAAGAAGATTCTCCAGCCTGCCCTTAACACCACCTAAGCGCTGAAAGCGTTGGCAAGCTTTCTGTTTCTGTTCGAGCCTCTTGTAGCACCAGTTGCAGCACCACCTGAAGCAGCACCACCGTTGTTGGAAGCAGCACCACCATTCGAAGCAGCACCACCGTTGTTGGAAGCAGCACCGCCATTGTTGGAAGCAGCACCACCATTGGCACCTCCTCTGCCAGCACCGCCTCTGTTGGCACCTCTGTTAGCACCTCCCTTGCCAGCTCCTCCTCTACCAGCACCAGCAGTAGCACCAGCCTTCGCACCAGTGGCCACGGCTGTAACTGGGTTTGCGCTTAAGAGGGCTTCGGCAGCAAAGATCCCTTGCTCTGCGAGCGAAGCTTTCTGATTGGCAGCGACGGCGACATCGAGATCTTTGATATTTTGTGCAACTTGCGCGTCGATACCTTCTTTAGTTTGAGCGGTGTTGATGGTGTTGGCAGTGTTGACATTGGGTGTGATATCAGTTTGTTGGACAGGGATACAACCTCCGAATGGACCTGCGGCAGCACTGTTGAAGCAGCGGATTGTGCAGATATCTCCGGTGGATGCTAGGTGGGTACATTAGTACAGATTTGGTTATGGTGGGTGGAACTGGGAGAAGATATAGTAACATACCTCCGTTGCAAGCCATGTCTGCTGGCATGGTAACAGTCAACACAATGTTGCCGTTGGCCGGCGCCTTCTCCGCAACCTTCAACTTTGTCTGTCCAGCGCCTAGAGAGTTACTGGTCTGATCCATGTCACAAGTGTATGGTCCGGCACCATCCTTTCCCCCTTGCGCGATTGTGATGTCGACAGTGCCTGCTTTAGTGACGGAGGTTACAGCATTTGCTGCCAACTGCTCTTCGGTGATGGTTCCGATATCAATGTTACCGGCGAGGAGAGTACGTCCACATTCGTTGACGATGTTTTGGACGATTTCAGTGTTGCGGATGATGTTCGCATCAGTAGCGACTTGGGAAACTTGAAGGCCGAGACCGGCGTTGGAGCCTTTTTCTCCCTGGGCTTTGATGATGACTCCTTGGCCTTGGGTGATGGCGAAGAGGGCGGGAGCTAAGAACAGCAGTTGTGATAAAGAAGGCATCTTGTCTGGAAATGTTTCGAGCCGGAATGGTGCACTGCACTATAGTTGAGAAAGGAAGGTAACGAAAGTAATGATTAGAAGAGCGAAAGGCAAGAAAAGAATCAGACCGGCTGGCGAAAGTTGAATGAATAAGACAAGTAGGTAGGAGTAAACATTCCTCGGCGGTTGTGTCTGGTCTTATAGACTGGACGATGCATGAGCCTTGTTGTATCAAACGGCTTTGACTCCACATAAAGTTGCAACATTGTCAGTCGCGACGGTGGAGTGCTGGTGGAGCTGTTTGACATGTCGTACCATCTCGATAGTCCATTTCTCTACTACCTACAACCCTGTCTTCCATCGTGAATTCCTGAAATGGAGTTTCTCTGTTCGGAGATTTCATGAGGGCCAGTTGCCTTCAAATTCATCTACGTTCGACCATATATTTCCTCAAGCATGCCACATTACTCCGGTCTAATTCACCTTGATGATGCTCATCTCATATTGAACTTTAAGCTGTTGCACCGGGCCGAGATGATCAGATGGTGGCGGCAGATGATTTTAGATGTGTTGATGCTTGTCGATGATGTTTCGAGATCTCCCTGCTACACGCCAAGCGAAACCAAACCGAGGGAAAGTTTACACGACGGCGAATCTCGAAGAGGGAGGCCTTAGCCTATCCCGCCTGTCTAGGTCAAACAACCCATTCTTTGAGTAAACGTGTTCTGCTTTCGTCTTGACTTGGTCTATAAATAAAAGCTTGAGTTGGTGCACGTTGAATGTTCGGCATCATATCACCTGATGCTGATCATGTGACTTATTTTAGCCCATATTGTTCGGACTGATCTCACCTGAGGCGTGTTTGTTGGAAAATTGCTGCAAGTAATCGCTTCCAGTAATTTGAGGATTTTCAAAGGCAAGTAAAAGGGAGATATAAAGTTGGGTGCTGCGAAATCAGTATAATAGTTACTAAAGTCGCCCTAACGTCTATCACTATGCATGCATGCACTATTAATTGTACGGCCCAGCTCATGACTATAGTATAGATAATGCGATACATATTCTTCAATCTAATTAACTGTAACTCAGCAAAATTCGTATCTTGCCGACATACTTTAATTTATTACTTGTATAATAGGACTAATATAGTGTTTTATATAATGGTCATACTTCTGCTGGCTCAGAACTAAAACCAAAGCCTGCCAAACTTATTTAACAACACGCATAGTTTCTCCTCCTTGATAGTCGTGAAAATACAAATATCAATTTTGACGACAAAGCTGATTTGGCAAATGATTTACATCTCCTGTGTCTATTTGATCCTGGTTATTAACCCCTGCCTAATCTTCCATGGTATCCACAATGCCCACCGTGTTGGAGGATCTGAAGCACTGAGCCATACGTGAGCACCAAGGGAAAAGCTTCCTATGGATGAACTCCCTGGGCATAGACTATTGGTATGAGGCTCCACTGAGACCCAATTTGGGGTGAAACTCTGAATTCCCAGTATAGCATTCTTGGGGCGTTGTGGTGATGGTTACCAATCATTTTATTGAAATAAATTGTGTGAGATGTCGCCGATGGTACGTTTCTTCAAGCGCGAAGCAATGAACCGACCTGTCTCCCGGTGTACGTATTTATTCGCACACCACCTACGCGAAACCTACACAATCAAACCGAGGCCTACTTTTCATCAAGCAAGAACAACATAAACCTGTTATTTAAAGACTCCAAAAGAAAAAAGAGATTGCTCTGGAGAAGCTTCTTCTTAATCTCTGCATATTTATTTTGAAATTCTTTTATAGCTAGATTTAAAGAACGTGTATTTTAGAGGCTACTTTTTAGGTGTACTGATAATTGTGTACACCGGGAGCTGTGTCCCGGTATTGCTCTGCTTTGACACCAATCCACTTAATGTTGGACTTTGTCATGATTCTTGCCAGGGAGGCAAATTCGAGTTGCCTATTTGGGCGTAGGCCTGGCCAAGGGTTGATCTTATATCATAGACTTTCCGGAGTAAACTTCTCCTTTACTTCAATCAATAGGTTTCTATTTAAAAGTTTCTCTGCACAGCTCTACGTGATCAGTATTTCTGTAAATTATTTCCTTAGTCCATCACCTAAAACTCTGTAGAAGAGATGAAATGGTTTTCTTACTGGATGGCAGAGAACTTTCTGTATAGAACTACTCCTGCGGCTGCCTATACCTGTATTTCGTATTCGAAAGAGTTGGGGCGTTTAGAGAATTATATAGGAAAGTTGACGAAACCAATTCGGTTAGCAGTTAATGAGGTTTTGGGTATATTACCCAATCTAGGCTCTATAGATTCAAATTTTAACGCATTTTGCAAACCATTGGAGAAAACGATACTCTAACAGCAACATTACGTCCGATAATTAATTGCACTACTTACGAAGGCGTGATTTTAGAGTCGGATTGGCACTTGACACTGTCATAAAGGAAGTGTACCAATCAGCTGACATATTCACCTGCTTACAAATATACCCAACGAATAGATTGTCGACATCCGGACTCTTATTGCTCAATTTGTAATTGATATCGATTTTCGTAGGACATGGGTATGGCAATTGATTGTTCAGCAATCTTCATAATTCGAGCTTCTCAGCTATGCTGCACCACCATACCCACAGCCATATCAGGTAGAGTATCTAGTCACTGTGACCTTATTAGCACTGATATCCACCGTCCGGGAAGGAGGAGAGATAATATCTGCCTCTTCGATTTGGTTCCTTCCCATAACTGCCCCAGGATAAAGCATCCTGTTGAAAACTTACTGTCTTCCACAGTTACAACTCTACATAAATGCAAATCGTAGTAGCACCACCACTATCAAGGCCGCCCTTCTCGCTATCAACCAAGTCGAGGACCAAAACAACGCTCCATTTGAAGTCAACAATCAAACTAGTTACCCTGTGCCCAACCTTGAAGGTAACCCAAGAACAAGCTTATGCAAAGATACCAGCGCAGAGGAGAAGGCGAATTTTAGTGAGATCATGAACTCAAACGCCAACGAGGTGAATTGGGATGGGCCTGACGATGTCCAAAACCCGCAGAATTGGCCAGTGTGGAGACGCGTAGTGATTGTGGGAACGGTTACATCAATTGTCTTTACTACGTATGTGCATTCAACCCTCTTACTCTCAAACTTCGTCTGGTATCTGTTGGTGCATCCTCTGTAATTTTCATCATCTCAACGTGTCTCGGCCTATGTAGGGCATTAGCTTCGTCAATAGTTGCTCCCACAGTGCCCGAAATTCTTTCAGAGTTCAGTTACTCACAGGACGGCGTCGCTGCAACGCTTGTTGTAACAATCGAGGTAAGTCTTGCTTGCTCTCCACTACAGGTATTGGCAGTTCAATAACGATATAAGCTCCTCGGCACCGCAATTGGGCCCCTGTTTTTCGCGCCGCTCTCAGAGCTATATGGTCGGAGTATCACTTACAATTGCTCTAACCTTCTTTTCTGCGTCTCATCTATCGCCTGCGCTACAGTAAACTCTCTGGAAGGGCTCATCGCTCTGCGATTCATTCAAGGGTGTTCCACCGCCTGCGCAGTAACAAATGGCGGCGGGACCATTGCCGATATAGTTCCAGCACATAGACGCGGTGCAGCTATGTCGTTGTTCACCGTTGGCTTATTGGTTGGCCCAGTCGCTGGACCTATTGCTGGTAGTTATCTTGCCAATGCAGCCGGGTGGAGGTGGAACTTTTGGCTGTTGACCATCATGGTATGTTTAATCCAACGTGAATCGATTGAGAAAACTTTTTCTATTGATCAAATTTTGAGCCAAGAGCTAATATGAAGTCAATTCATAGAATGGCACCCTCGCCATCATTTGTGTGGTATTCCTCCGTGAAACCCATGCACCCACCGTACTTGAGAATCGAGCCGCTCGTCTTCGTAAATCCACCGGGAATAAAGAACTATATGCCGCAGGCCATAGTAAGCTCCCACCTGGAGTTATTTTTAGCCGTGCCATTATGCGACCTGCGAAGATGTTGTTCCTAAGCCCGTTAGTCATGGGATTGTCGTTGTATATTGCCGTTGTTTACAGCTATATCTATCTAATGTTTTCAACCTTTTCCTTTATCTTTCAAAATCAATATGGATTTAATTCCGCGAATGTTGGTCTCACGTATCTTGGATTGGCGATCGGGATGTTGGTAGGCTTGGGTGTTGCAAGTGTGGCAAGTGATAAGATGTATGTACAGCTTACAACGAAACATGGGATCGAGAAGCCAGAGTACGTTTACAGTCCATTCAAATACACAACTATATCTCCTGCGATTGAAAGCAACGCTTTGGGCTAATTATATATGTTCTTCAGATATCGCCTGAAGTTGATGATTTACGGCGCCGTTGCTATCCCGATCGGCCTATTCATTTACGGCTGGACAGCGCAGTATGAAATCCACTGGATTGTTCCTATCATACCCACGTCATTCCCAGGTTTTGGCGTGGTTCTCACATTTGTAAGTTGCAATCTATATTACCATTACACGCCGAAATAGTTACTCGTAAACATCGATACCACCCGAAGTGAAATCCTATTTGAGTCGTACATTACTGACACGTCAACTTCGGATTGCTCAGATCCCCCTCCAGGTTTACATGATAGACGCCTACACCAAGTACGCCGCCAGTGCCATTGCAGCCAGCAGCGTCCTACGTGCCATTTCAGCTGCCCTTGTGCCGCTAGCTGGGCTACCGCTTTACGGCAAGCTAGGACTAGGGTGGGGGAATTCTTTGCTAGGATTCATTGCTATTGCGTTGGGAGGATTACCATTGCTGTTTATTAGAGTAGGAGAAGATTGGAGAAAAAGGTTCGATGTCAATTTTGACTAAGTTCAAGGTTCAGAGGCAATATTAGCAAGAGAAAGAGAGAATGAGAAGGATTCAGAATGATGGGCAAGGAATGTTGCGATCAGCTTTGAGAAGGAGATTAGGCTACATATATCAGTAGCTATATCTTTCATAATGATCGAAGTGTTTCGACTGCGAACCAATTGAAAATGTCATAGGCTAAGGTTTGTCGTAAAGGCATCTGCCCTGGTTTTAGAATAGAATAGTGAAATATAACGGTCCAGATTCAGGTATACAACCCTTTTCTCATGACTTGGGGGTTAGGCTAGGAGCCCAGCCATTTGGTAGAGTCACATAGGACTGTAAGTGTTAAATGCGCTAATTGGCCTAAATTGCAGGCTCTCTTTTGGTTACCCTCATCCACATATCACTCTGTATGAACAAGCCTGAATTGAAAGTTTTCCATGGCACTTGTGGATTCGCCAGGGTGAATTCAAAGTTCCTCAAAAGCTAGATATTTGCGTCAGCTCACCCATCTACCTTTTCATCCCCTTAAGCGAACAAAGAGCAATCAGCGTACCTCAACAAAGATCTTGTTTAGCTCGATCTTCGCCACCTCTTTTCCTAAGCATTGCCACTTCCCATACGCAAATACCATATCTCCTCTCGCTTCTTTGTTTCTTATATCTTCAGGAGTACCCTGGAACCATCGTTCAGGCCGGAAAAGTTTGGCATCTTCGCCCCAAAATGCGACATCGTGCAATATTCCGAAAGATGTCCAACCAACTCTAGCGCCTTCGGGGACAAAGTAGCCGTTCAGAGTATCACCGCCATGGGGAACGTCTTTGAACATAAGACCTGTGACAGGGGGATGGACTCGTAAACCTTCCTTAATGACAGCTTGTAAATAAGGCATGGTTCGTGCTTCTGAATCAGTAATAGGACGTGAGATTTTGGAGTTTTCAATTTCAGCCAGCAGACGAGAATAGACAGGTGGATTACTGAGAATGTAGAGGAGTGTGACACGTATTGCTGTAGCAGTGGTGTCCGAGCCAGCAAAGCTGGTAATGAAGTCAGTTCATACGTTCAACGTATATTGGGTAGCAGGAAGAAAATACGTACGTTTGGACAAGAGACTCTGACTCGACCTCATCCTGGCTCAGACCATGGCGCACAAAAGATCCCAACATGTCTCTCTTTTCTTTCCTATTAGGACCAAAACGTTCCGCGACGACTTCGTGAGCGATACTACAACACCAATAAATATAATTGTTGTAACACCACCACATCAAATTGGAGACATACCTCATTATCTTCCCTAATCCAAGTGCATCCTTCTTAGAGGGCATCAAGTTTCGACATAGTGGCGAGTGCAATATTTTATTCAGAAACGGAAATACCCCGATCAGCATCATCAAACCAAGGCTTTCGCCTGTCTTTTCAATATATGAGTAGCAATCTGAATCACTATCAATAAACCCAAAAGAATTGCCAAGTGCAATGTCAGTGATGACATCAAGGGTAAAGAACTGAGCTTTCTCTGCAAAATCCATAGGCTTATATCCGGAACCTGTAGACAAGTACTTTTCCTCGATCAGGCGTACCAAATTGGTCACATGCGTGTCAATAGAGTGCTCTAAGTTCTCGTTTTCCTTCCCTGAATACTGATTGCTGTGTTAGCATGGATAGGGAGCTCAAACTCTACACTTACACCTGCTGCCATTTTCGCCCGTGATTCAGTATGTTTCTCTCCATCTCGCTGAGATATAATATTATCGTGGTCCGGTAGTAGCCGAAGACCATCGTACCAGTTCGACCGGCGATACGCGGTGCGGATATTCATTACCCTTTTCCATGTTTCAGAATCACTGGTGATAAGTTCATTTGGACCGATGCGAACAAGGGGTCCTGACGATATCAACAAGTTTTTTCAAGGCAGCGGAATTTCGCATTCATAGATACCGTATTTCTCACACGCCCCGGCTGTATCCAAATGCATCTGACCTCCCATGGTATGTTTGTAATGCCACCACTCAAGTAAGCCTGCAATGGGAGGGCCAGGAATGTGTCGCAGTCGAAGCCATGTTCTTGTTCTTTGTACGACAGCACTAACTACGATGATTCCTACGATATAGAGTCCCACGACCCCAGAGAATATTGCCATTATTTGAAGATCTGTTTTGCATCAACGAGGTCTCGAATTGGTCTCGAGAAGCAAAGAGAAATTCAAATCAAGTCCAGTTTTGCCTATCTTTAAAAGTGAAAGAAATACACTACCCCTCCTCTACTGAGTACGCGGAAACCTATCTATAGCTCTGAATGCAATTGTGCCATGTATGGTTATGCGTGTGACGATCAGAAGACCAGTCGTTCAACGCGCTGCACACCCTAGTGATCTGCAGCTGCAGTGTTTGTTGTTTACCGATGCTCGCATTCTGCACCAAATTCATTGGTTGGAAAGTGGACCATAACGAGCTCACTCGCCTCATTTGTGAGCAGGTTATTGGCTAACTTTTACGACATAATGGACCGATCCAAACAATTCTTAGGGAGGGGTTCCTACTTGTTATTTAAAAAGCATACTTTCAACTCCTAGTTCAGAAAAAAACTGTAACTCGCTTACAATAAGGATGTAAACCAAACTACCAAGGATGAAAACTTGTATCATGGCGTGGTTTCATCTCACTAACCTGTGAACGATAGTTGAAGGAATAAGAAGATTTGAGACACGGGCTTTAAATTGGCTCTAATTGAAGATAGAACAATCAAACTGGCCAACCTGTCTTTCGTTCTAAGCCTGGTACTTATAGCAATTCCAGAAGAAGACTGTTTAAGTCGGAGTGCCATAATTCAGATCCATCCCCGATCAATTGGTTGGGGCCATCGAGTCCGGACAATGCTCCCCAAGCAATCTTCTCCTATTGGTATGGTAGGTCACTGGCAAATGTCAGATTGTTATTTGCAAATTAACCGAGATATAAAACGATGCATGGAGCGAAATAGATTTGATGTTGTGTGAAGATTTCAGTGTTGGAGACCAGCGTACGTCTCTGATAGCTTTCCCTCCCAGAACAACGCAGACCTGGTGCTAACATGCTTTTCCATCACACCAGGATAGCCACGAAGAACCAAATAGTCCAATTCAGGATTGTCGGAAGATCTGAATTGGCTGAGGATGCTTCAGAGCTTGGTTTGGCTCCAATTGGCGTAATATCTCCTCCAGTCTGCGTAGCATCAATATCGGCTGTTATAGTAATTGGTGTCGGCGTATCCGTAGGCATTACTGTCACAGAGTCTTTTCTAGTTATTGATATTGACGTTTTCGTAGTAGAAATAGTTACCGAGTGGCCACCGCCAGCGAAAAGGCATTTATTCCCAACCTCCAGTCTTGCCATCAACTCAAGTGGGATATTTCCATGGGCTGCACGCAGTTGTATGAGAACAGTTCCAGACACTGCTTGATTTTCTAAGTCACGGGGATGAATTTCTTCGAATTGCTGACGATGCCAGAACCCTGATGGTGGAAACGAGTAGTCGAATAAGTAGTTCTCAGGGGTTGACTCTTTGCGTTTAAAAGTTGCAATGTTGGTATTGGTTGTAGAAAGGTGTGATGGCTGTCTGAAGCCTATACTAAGGCTGAGTGTGAATAGATGGAGCAGACAAGATAGGATGAGAAGTTGCATTTTCATTTATTTTCGAGTAGGTTCAAATTTGAGACTGTGAGGTAAGGTGCCAAAGATATGTAGTTAGAGTAGGCTTTGACTTGAATATTGGATTTTAAATTACACTCATGAATGGCATTCACGAAAGTTTCCATTAAATACGCACTACTCATAAGGTCCTCTGAATCACAGGCATACCAACGCCGCTTCTGATTTCCCTCGTTCGCGACTCATAAATAAAAATTCAGTCATAGTCTACGTACAGTCTTTTAAATGTAACGAGTCTCTTTTCCTCCAAAGAATTCAAAATTTAAAGGTCTTCAGGCAGTTCATCTAACACGATAATAAATATTTGCAGTCCGTAACACAGCAACACTTCTTCCTACAATGAAAGCCTTCCATCTAAGCTTTTTTCTCCATAACCCCTTCAGAAGCGCCGCTATGATATCACCGGCACTGTTCTTTGAAGCCCCAGGTCCCATCATCCATTTCCAAGCCACAGCAATTGTACCGACTTTCCCAGATGCAAACAACTCGTCAAATGTTCAAGCGCATGGTTTCTGGACTGGTTTGTCAACAGCTAATGCTTCAGTCAGCCTACGTAATGTGGTGGGGAGTTCGGGTACGCAGTGGAGACTTGCTCCAGAATATTGTTGCAAGTATGTAGGCTTCACTTCTATGAGAAGCTGCATAGGAAAGAGCTGAGTCACTGATACTAGGTGTTTACAGACCAGAAGCGATGTTGAAAGACGCTCGAGTAGGTATGTTTGCAGCAAACGGATATCGTCCACTGGCTCCGAATTTAACTAAGGGAAAACAGTCAACGCTGGAGATCAAGTCACCACAACGATGCTAAAAGTTACGGGTACTAAGCTCTATAACGATGTCTGGACCGTGACAGGAAAGGATGCAGTCACAGGAATCGCAAATACTGAGTCAAGCTTAATATCCTTTGACCCAGACACATACTGTGAGTAGCTTTATTTCCCCTGCTGTAGTCAGAATCTGAGAAGATATAGCAAATCAAGGACAAGACAGCTTTCAACTCGCCGTGTTTGCAGTGGAGCTAGAGGAAGGTGGACTGTGGTGGTCTGGGCCAGTGGCGTTCGTCAATATCAAGATTGTGGCGGAGACACAAGACCCGGAGTGGTGCAATAAGTAGGTGAACCTAACTCAAATTACTTTTGCTTTCTTTTCCTTCCGGTTGTTACGTCAGAAACGCTCACTGGTTCTATAGCCCGATAATGAAAGACAAAAGAATGCCGTGGACAGTATCAACTCCGCAGGCGCTTATAGGAGGAAAGCAGCCTGGTAGACCTGTTGTAACGTGTTGCATTGAAAAAATTGTGATGATAGCATCTTGGCATGGTTAGATACAACTCGCTGATTGCATGACATTAAAATGCAGATTTACCAGTCGTGATAACAGGACAACTTTGGTGATTTCCGGTCAATTCTAGACTAGACTCTACGTTTTGTTTCTCCACATACTTCATATCTTGCTCATGTATGATGAAGTGCATCAGTTTAGACATGCATAGAATGCTTATTGTTCACATTCCTTGTCAGAAATTTATAAGTCATATTTAGTTTGACATGCTATCCAAATTTTGCTTGCGACTGAATGTATAAACCTAGAACTTTATTCCACCTTAGATGGTTCTCCGTAAGAAACAGTATTTTCCCTGCTCCCTTCTCCTTCGACTTCAAGTTTACGCCATCGTCACGTACATCTTTCTTTCTGATATCCAAGCATGATATGTATCTTACCATTCTCTCACTCGTATAGGCAGAGTCCAGTAGAGAGTCCTTCCTTGCATCCAACAGTATCAAATGCTCGCCTTCGTCACTGAGAACTTTAAGTATGACAAAGCCGCTTGCAAGTAGCGTGGACAGCTGGACAGGTACATCGATAGAAAAGCCCTCTTGGTTCTCTGCTTTCCTTGTGAACATTCCATTGTACGGCCCCGTAGTGCGTAATATGGCAGTTTTTTCAT
>Ga0247807_10000199_pt1 | contig 41552 bp, 39 predicted proteins | sample UWRJL074202C1_FD_179931 | JGI IMG/M metagenome (GOLD analysis project Ga0247807, IMG submission 179931) | Plant litter microbial communities from Arlington Agricultural Research Station in Wisconsin, United States - UWRJ-L074-202C-1 | ecosystem: Environmental > Terrestrial > Plant litter >...
AGTTCCGGGGTGTTGTGCCTCGGGATGTGGTCGCAGGAGAGCACACGGTAGTTGTAGTTCTCGGTGGCGTGGATATCGCCTCGACCGTCGTGCAGATCCTCCCCGCTGATGCCCCAGAGATCCCGACCGTGCCGAGTGTGCCGCGTGACGTGGTGGCGGCGGTGTCGGCTGGTGGTGATGGTGTTGATGTGAAGTGGGCGACGCCGGAGACCGATGGCGGTTCGCCGGTGGTTGCGTATGAGGTCACCGTGGGCGAGCAGGTGGTGAGTGTTGGCGGGTCGGTTCTGTCGGCATCCGTCACGGGTCTCGAGCCCGGGTCATACTCGGTGACGGTGCGAGCGCAGAACGCTGGCGGGTGGTCAGCTGCGTCTGGGGCGGTAACAGTTGTTATTGATCCCGAGGTTGTGGCGCCAGTCGTGCGGGTGGAGGGTTCACCGAAGGCGGGCGCCGCTATCGAGGTCGTCGGTGAATGGTTCGAGCCGGGGACGGAGTATGCCCTTCAGCTGAGGTCTGTTCCGGTGGATCTTGGGACCGTCCTCGCTGGGCACGATGGCCGGATCGAGTTCCGCGGTGTTTTACCTCGTGATGTGCCGGCTGGTGAGCACACGGTTGTGGTGATTCTCGGCGGTGTGGATATCGCCTCTACCATCGTGCAGATTCTTCCCGCTGACCCAGAAACCCCCGTTGACCCAGAGGACCCGGGTACGCCTACGGATCCAGAGGACCCGGGTACGCCGGTTGTTCCGGACCCAGCTGACGATGGGGATGCACATCTCGGGGAGCTACCCGCCACCGGTGGTGACGTGACCTGGATCCCCTGGATCCTGAGCATGGCGATGTTGATGGTCATCTTCGGGGCGGCGCTGCGTATGCGCCAGCGGCAGACCGAGTGACCTGCCCGGTTCGACTGACCCAGACAGTCTGACCGGCAGACAGCGAAGGGCCGTCTCCCCCATTCGGGAGGCGGCCCTTCTGCTGTGCCCTGAAGAATCACACCATCGCCCAGGCGCGCCACCGTCGTGAGACACGAAAGAAGGCCGCCTCCCCGATGGCGGGGAGACGGCCTCCTTAGCTGGATGCTAGGCGCGCGTGAGCTCGGCTACGCCGATCGACGAGTCGGCCATGCCATAGAACACGAAGTTTCGACCGCCGATGTTCTCGATCGCCGTCGGAAAAACGACATTGCCCAGGGTGCCGCTCAACTCTTCTGCGGTCTCGGGGGCCAACAGCGGCTCAGAAGACCGAGTGATCACCCGGCGAGGGTCGTCGGCATCGAGCACAATCGCCCCGGCCGAATACCGTGATCCATGAGCCAGCTCAAAGCCTCTAGGAGTGGCTCCGGATACGCCGTGGTGCAGTAGCAGCCATCCCTCCGGAACACGGAGGGGCGACGGACCCGCGCCAATCTTCGCCGTCTCGTACTCCATCTCGGGCCCAGCGATCAATGACGAACTGTGCACCCTGGTGAGCGCCGAGGGGTCAGCAAGCGCGGCCTCGAGGTCGACATAGCCGATCCAGATGGAGGGCCGATCATCATCGATACCCACCGGGGGCCGAGAGCCTTCGCCTGGCCGCAGCCAGTCCAGGTCCCACATCGGTCGATGCAGGAGCGCGAGGGTGGGCGTGCCGTCGGGGCCAGGAACCAACTCGGGGAAAAAGACGATGTCCTTGTTCGGAAAGAGATTCAGGTCGGTGTGCAGTTCGGGCTGATAGCCGAACTGGATCGGACCGAGCCTGTGCCAGGTGACCGTGTCATGGGAGTAAGCCAGCGCGGGCTTCGGACCGATGGGACCATAGGCGATGTACGTCATGACATGGAAACCGAGGGGCTCGAGGAAGGTGATCCGCGGGTCTTCCACACCGGAATTGTTGCGACCATGCTCCCATTGCTCGTCAGGGGAGAGGACGACGCCGAGGCGCTCGACGCCCGTAGGCACGCCGTCCTCGATGATCACGCGCGCGCGGGCGATGCGCGAAACGTTGCCGGCGGCAACTACCCGGGGGTAGAGGTACAGCTCCCCGTCCGGACCCCAGGCGGTGCCCGGATTGAGTACACCCTCCGCCTCGAGCGGATCGTTCGGATCGGCCGTCATGATTGTGCCGAGTCGAGTCAGGGCATAAGGCACTGCGCTTGCGAGCGCGAGGGGTGGAGTTGACGTCATTGCGTTGCTTTCGAGGGATATGGAGTGGAAAGAGCTCAGCCTTTGATGGCAGAGCCGAGGTTTGCAGAGGTGAAGTGGCGCTGGAAGATCAGAAACAACACGACGACGGGAACCGCAAGAACGCAGGCGCCTGCGAGAACCGCGCCCATCGGGTTCTCGAGGAACGAACCGTTGGCCTGCGAGAAGTTGGCGAGGCTCACGGCGAGCGTTTGCTTCGTCGCGTCCTTGGTCACAAGGAAGGGCCACAGGAATTCGTTCCACGGGCCGATGAATGTCACGAGCATCGCGGTCAGGACTGCCGGACGAACGAGCGGCACGGCCATGAAGAGCAGGATGCGAACCTCGCTTGCTCCGTCGATCCGAGCAGCATCGAAGATGTCGCGAGGAATCTGCAGAAAGTACTGCCGGAAGATGAGCACCGCGACAGAGTTGATGGCGAACGGAAGGATCATCCCGATGAAGTTGTCGGCAAGGCCGAAGTAACGCACCACCATCACGTAGAGGGGGATCATGAGCAGCTGGAACGGTATGGCTTGCACGAGCAGCACGAGGGCGAATACGACGCCCTGCCCGCGGAACGAGAGAGCCGCGAGAGCGTAGCCGACGAGCAGGCCGAAGACGAGCGTGCAGGCGACCACGCCCGCGGTAAAGATCAGCGAGTTCAGCAAAGAGCCGATGAGATTCACCGACTCGTTGATCTCGATGAAGTTATCGAGTGTGAGGTTTTCGGGAAGCGGCAGCAATCCGAGGAGGCTGGTGTCGCGTTTGCGTTGCAGAGCGCCGATCACCATGTAGTAGAACGGCACAAGGGCCGCAAGTGCGCCGATAAACAGTATGGCGAATCGTAGGAACCCAAACACCCCTCCACTCCGAACACTGGGGTCGGAGCGGTTACTCCGTTTTGTGGGAGTCACTTGTTCGGTCTGCTTCTCGGGCAGCTGAGAGGAGGTCATCGGTTCTTGCCTTCCGTGATGCGGCGCGATACAAGCGAAACGATCATGACGGCTATTACCAAGATCATGCCGATCGCTGCCGCGACATCCGGTTTGCCCTGCTGTATGCCCTGCTGGTACATGAGCAGAGCGGGCGTCATTGAAGCCCCGTTCGGCCCGCCGCCGGTGAGTAGATACGGCTCGGTGAAGATCTGGCCCGTCGTAATAATCGAGAGCAGTACGACGAGCGAGGTCACTGGACGCACGGCCGGCAGGGTCACTGAGCGGAATCGCTGCCAGCGACCGGCGCCGTCGAGTTGCGCGGCCTCGTGAAGTTCCTTCGGCACATTCTGCAACGCCGCCAGGTACAAGAGAATGTAGAAACCAAGGTTCTTCCACGTCACGTAGACCGCGATCAGAGGCATGATGAGGCCCGAATTTGCTAGCCAAGAAGGTTCGGGCGCAAGGTCGCCCAGCATCGTATTGATGACGCCATTGCCGTTGAAAAGAAAGATCCACACCGACAACGTCGCGACTGATGCGGTTACGTACGGAATGTAATACGAGATGCGGAAGAACCCCTTCCAGTGCACGATCGCATCGAGTCCTGACGAGAGCAAGAGTCCGAGAGCGACGGTGAGTGGCACATTGATCAGCAGGAAGATCAGCAGGTTTCCGAATGCTTGGCGAACCACCGGGTCGCCAAGCACAGCGACGAAGTTGTCAAGTCCAACGAACGGATGCTCAACCTCGACGCCGGGCGCAGTGAAGTAGAAGTCGTGGACTGACATCCAGATGCCGAACCCGAAAGGGATGAGGAAGACAACGATAACGAATGCCGTGTATGGGGCGCTCAGAAGCAATCCGAGAGGATTCTCTCCGAGCCACCGGCGCATCATGCTGCCAGGACGGCGTTCGAACCTCCGGCTCGAAACGTGCGTTGGTGCGTCACTGCCCATCGCTGTGCTCCTCACTGATACCACTGCTGCTGCCGCGCCAACACCTGCGAGAGGCGGCGTTCGACGATGACGACTCCCATAGTAAACCGGTTTTGTGGCTTGAGGTCAACCCGGCCAGATTTTGCGAGAATGTCCTTCTTCAGCCCCGAAAGAGAAGGAAATCATGCAGGATTCCGGAGCTAAATTTTGCTAAACGAGCCGGTACACTACAACCATGAACGCAACCCCACACCACAATCAGGGCCCTGCGGACAATGCTGCGCCGAAGCGGGCATCCCGTGAAGGCAGAGTGACGATTGGTGATGTTGCAGCTCGCGCCGGCGTCTCAAAGAGTGCCGTGTCGTTTGTCTTCAATGGTCGGCCGGGTGTTGGCGATGACGCTAAGGAACGCATTCTGGAGGCGGCCCGGGAGCTGGAGTGGCGCCCTGACGCGCGGGCCCGCGCGCTGTCGCGCAGCCGTGCCCAGGCCCTCGGGCTCGTGGTGCGCCGTGAGCCAGAACTGCTCAGTACCGACCCGTTCTTTCCCCAATTTGTTGCTGGCGTCGAGAGCTATATGTCGACGGTGGGCTACGCGTTGGTGCTGCAGGTCGTCGCCGGCGACGAAGCTGAACGCGAGGCTTACACTCGGTTTGCCCACGAAGCTCGTGTTGACGGTGTGTTCCTCACCGACCTGCGCATAGAAGATGAACGACCAGCGGAACTGGCGGCGCTCGGACTGCCGTGCGTCTTGCTTGGGGCGGGTGGGGGTGATGGCACTGCGCCGATTGGACTCGACGATGCCGCGGGCATCCGCCGAGCTGTTCGCCACCTTCACTCGCTAGGCCATCAGCGCATAGCGCACGTCGCCGGCGCCGAACGCTACATCCACTCGCGTGTGAGGCGCGACGCTTGGGCGGATGAGCTCGCGCAACTCGGTCTCGAGCCGGGAGCCATTGTGTACGCCGACTTCACGGGGGCAGCGGGTGCGCGCGCCACGCACGAGTTGCTCGACCACCCGGAGCCTCCCACTGCCATCATCTACGCCAACGACATCATGGCGATTGCCGGCATCTCTGCGGCCATCGATCGCGGCGTGCGAGTCCCTCACGACCTGTCCATCGTCGGGTTCGATGACATCCCCTTGGCGCCGTACGTCATTCCACCGTTGACAACGGTCGGACAGGATGTCTTTCAGTGGGGCCACGCTTGTGCCAAGACCTTGGTCGCGATCGTTGAAGGGCAAGAGCTTGGGCCGCTCGCGCTGCCGCCCGTTGAATTCATCGTGCGCGGGAGCACTGGCCCGATGCGTGTCCGCGAGGAGGCCCCGCTCGCGGACTAGGTCGTCGACGGCTTGACGCGAGTCTTAGTGGAGCGGATGACGGGAATCGAACGCACGATCATGCCAGCGACAACTCCGCCGACGATGTAAGGGACCAGCTTCGCGTAGTCATCTTTGGGTGTGCTCATGGCCCAAAGCCGAGGTCACGCGGGGTTGCTCGCGTTCGTATCCGCGGGTGCGAACCGCTCGCGGATATCGTCGAGCGGACGCACGAGAAGTCGAGAGTAGAGCCACACCCAGAGTCCTGACAGCGCAGCGAAGGCGAGGTCGGAAAAGTAGCTGGCAACGAGTACGGCGGCGCAGATCAGGCCAAGAAGTGCCAAGGAGACACCCCACCGCTTTGCCAGGGAGTACGCGGCGAGCTGCACCACTTCGGCCCACGAGAAACGAAACGTTGCGGCAAGCGCAAGAGCATGCAGAGTACCCACAACGAGTAGAGCAGCGAACCCCAGCAAAGCACCTCGGTAGATGGCGGGCAGACCAGCATCCCCACCCTCAGCTACGACGAAACCGATCACGCTGACGACCAGTATGGCCGGTACCGATACCTTCAGCGCGTCGAGCCAGTTGACCCGGTACCCGTGCCAGAATGCTCGCGAGACGGTCAACTCCGCGTCGGTAGCGTGGCTGCGAGCCGCATACAACCCCGCGCACAGCGCAGGCCCAATCGGAAGCATCCCCACAGCCGTGAGCCAGGCGAGGGCGGGGTCGGGCTCGAAGAACACCGAGAGCAGCACCGTCGGCAGGCAGGCGATCACCAAGTGCACCGTAAGCACAACTAGCCAAGCGACTGTTCTCATCGGTCATCTCCCCAGACCGTGAACCGCGCGCGCAGCAGGTCACTGCCGCGACTGCTGGGGCCGACGAACATCTCGAACTCGCCTGCCTCCACCACGCGATCACCCTGGGCATTAACAAGCGTGCAGGCACTCGCGTGAACGGCCAGTGTGACGGTGAGTGATTCGCCCGGCGCAACAAGCACTTGCTCGAACGTTTTCAGTTCCCTGTCGGCCCACGATACGGAGGTGACGAGGTCGCTGACGTAAACCTGGATGGTTTCGAGGGCCGGGCGCTTTCCGGTGTTGGATAGCGTGACGTGCGCGATCACGGTGTCTGTGGCCGCAACCTCCGGGGTCTCGATAGTGAGGTTGCTGTAGTCAACGGTCGTGTACGAGAGCCCCTCACCGAATGCAAAGGCCGGTTCCTGAGTGAGGTCGGCGTACCGGGCTCCATGCTGACCGCGCACCTGGTTGTAATAGGTCGGTTGTTGTCCGGCGTGGCGCGCGAACGAGATGGGTAGTCGACCGCTGGGCTCAATCGTCCCGAGGATCAGCTCGGCGATCGCCCCGCCGCCTTCCATGCCGGGGTTGGCCGCCCAGACAATGGCTGCGGCATCCATCGCGGAAGGCGGGAGCACGAGCGGTTTGGATGCGAGGAGCACGACGATCATCGGAGTTCCGGTTGCGGCTACTGCGTCGAGTAGCGCGATCTGACCCCCGATCAGCTCCAGTGTGGCGGTTGAGCGGCCTTCACCGACGAGTTCGATGCAGTCACCGACCACGACGATCGCCACATCCGCCTCTGTAGCGGCAGCGACCGCTTCGGTGAGTTGCCTCTCATCGACGGCCGCTGCGGAAACGAGCTGGGGTCGAGGTTGGCCGTCCGGGAAAAGCTCTCCCGCCGGGTCGTCTACATACTCGACGATGCCTGCCCCGACGGCGTGTGTTACCGCCCAATCGCCGGGGACTTGAGCCCTCAGTCCGTCGAGCACGGTGGCGATCATGTCGCGGGGCTGACCGTCGCTCATCCATGAGACTTGCCCCGATGATCCGGCCCAGTCGCCGAGTTGATTTTGCGCATCATCAGACGGCGCCCCCAGAACCGCAACCCTTTGCGACCTGCCGGCGGAGTCCAGGGGCAGGATCCCGTCATTTCTCAGTAGGACGAGTGAACGCTGGGCCGCCTCACGATTGAGATCTTGGTGGGAGCCTACGGCCGATGCGATGCGAGCAGCCTCAGGCCGGCGTCGGTCTTCGAAGAGCCCCAGTTCGAACTTGAGCGTGAGGATGCGAGCGACTGCGGGATCCAAGTCGGATTCTGAGATTAACCCCAACCGCACGGCTTCCTGCGCTCCTTCGAAGAAGGCTCTCGTCGTCATGATCATGTCGTTGCCGGCCTTGACCGCGGCCGCTGCGGCATGGGTGTAGTCGGGTTGAACCTTTTGCTCCCACACCATGCGGCCGACGTTGTCCCAGTCGGTGATGAGGATGCCGCGGTAGCCCCACTCGCCGCGCAGCACGTCGGTGAGTAGCCAGTCGTTCACCGTGATGGGAACACCGTCGATGCTCTGGTAGCCGAGCATGAACGAGCCGCTCCCTTCGCGCGCCACACGCTCAAACGGCGGAAGGAACCATGAGCGCAGCTTGCGCCGGGAAATATCCGCCTCGCTCGCATCACGGCCGCCCTGGGTCTCGGAATACCCAGCGAAATGCTTGGCCGTCGCGAGGATCGCCGTCGGATCGGTCAACCCTTCACCCTGGTACCCGCGCACGGCGGCAGACCCGAGCTCCCCGATCAGGTGGGGGTCTTCGCCAAACGTTTCATTCACGCGGCCCCAGCGCAGGTCGCGTGCAATGCACAGCACCGGCGAGAACGTCCAGTGGAGACCGGTGGCGGATGCTTCGATCGCCGTCGCGCGAGCCATCCGTTCGACAAGTTGGGGTGACCAAGTCGCGGCCATGCCCAGCTGCGTGGGGAAGATCGTCGCACCGGGAAAAAACGAGTGCCCGTGGATGGCATCGTCCGCGACAAGAAGCGGGATGCGCAGTCTTGTCTGGTCGGTGAGGTCGTGAGCCTCGACAACCAGTTCCGGAGATGCGTGCAGGATCGATCCAACGTGCAGGTCGACAACCTGTTCGCGGATCCCGTCTGGCGCGGACAGCTGCATCATCTGTCCCACCTTCTCGGGCAGCGTCATCCGCTGGAGCAGGTCTGCGACCCGCACTCCCACCGGCAGTGTCGGATCAAGGTATGGCTGGATGGTCATTTCACTCCGGTCATCGCGATGCCCTGGACGAAGTGCTTCTGCATGGCGATGAACAGCACGAGCACCGGAATGATGATGAGCACGGACCCGGCCATCTGTAGCCCGAACTCCGCACCGCGGTCGCCTGTCGCGCTCGTGTACAGAGCGAGCGCAACCGGGAGTGTGTACAGCGAGTCGCGCTGAGCAATGATGAGCGGCCACAGAAAGCCGTTCCACGAGCCGAGGAAGGTGAAGAGTCCCAGGGTCGCGAGCGGCGCTTTACACAGTGGGAGCACGATCTGCGCGAAAATCCGAAACTCGCCAGCGCCGTCGATCCGGGCAGCATCCAGCAGTGAATCGGGGATTTCGAGCATGAACTGCCGCATCAGAAAGACGCCGAACGCTCCCACCATTCCGGGCAGGATCATTCCCCAGTACGTTCCGACCAGACCCATGTTGGCGACAAGCACAAACCCGGGGATCAACGTCACAATCCCTGGCACGAACATCGTCGACAACACCACGGTGATGAGTGCCTTTTTGCCGGGAAAATCTAGCTTCGCCAGCGCCCACCCCACCATCGAGCAGAACACCAGAGTCGTAATGACCGCGACTGCCGCGAGGAATACCGAGTTGGCGAAATACCTCGACATGTCGAGTTCGAAGAACCAGGCGCGGAAGTTGTCGAGCGTGGGTGCTTCTGGCCACCAGGTGATGGGCCGACGCATAATCTCGGCGTTTGTCTTGAACGCTCCCAGGAGCATCCAGATGAACGGCAACAGGGTCGCGACGAGTCCGATCGACAGAACCACGTGGAGCACAACTGTTGCTGGAGTGACCTTGCGACGCCAGCGCGGCGTGCGAGTGAGGGTGATGGTTCTCGACATGGTCAGGTCCTTTGACGAAGAAAACGGAACTGGATGAGGGCGAAGACGGCGATGACGGCGAACAGCACATACGCGGCCGCGGAACCCATCGCGTAGTTGCCCCACTGGAACTGACGGAACACCCACAGTGCAATTGAGGTGGTCGACTCGAGAGGGCCACCATTGGTCATAACGAACGGTTCATCGAAGAACTGCATGAACCCGGTCGTCGTGAGTATCGCGTTGAGCAGGATGGTGGGCATCATCATCGGGATGGTGATGCGGAAGAACTGTTGAACAGCGCCAGCCCCGTCGACCGAGGATGCTTCTTTGACATCCATCGGGATCGCTTGAAGGCCAGCTAAGAAGATCACCATGCTCGACCCGATGCTGCGCCAGACCGCCATTATCGTCAGCGCAGGGAGTGCGGTCGTCGTGTCGGCGAGCCAGTTGGGGCCATTGATGCCGATGGATGCGAGCAGCGAATTGATCAAGCCGTCGTCCTGATACATGACACGCCACACGACGGCGACGGCGACGATTGTGGTGACTACGGGTGTGTAGTACCCGACCCGAAAAAACGTCGCAGCCCGCCGTCCGAGCGAGTTGAGCATTACCGCCAGAACGAGTGCGATGAACAACGACACCGGCACTCCGAAGATCACGAACATGAGAGTGTTCCGCAACGCATTGAGGAACGACGAATCCGACAACACATCGATGAAGTTCTGCAGTCCAACGAAGTTGACGGCGAATGGGGTTCGGATGTCTGTCACTCGGAGGTCAGTGAAGGACATCGCGAATGAACTCACTAGAGGGATAACCCCGAAGGTGCCGAAAGAGATCACGAAAGGCGCGGCGAATAGCCACGCGACGACCGCGGTCCGGCGGCGCCGGGCAGCCAAGGTGACGTACTTCCTTGGCTGCCGCAGCGTCTCGCCGCCCACGTCACGGGACGGGGCGGATGTCACCAGCCGAACCCGAGCTGATCTGCTTCTGCCTGGATAGCTTTCGCCGCATCGGCTGAGGTCACCTCGCCGTACGCGACGCGCTCGGCATAGGTTCCGATCAGCTGAGATATTTGCGACCATGCGGGGAAGCTGGGGGTCTCGACCGTGTTGGGCATCTGCTCTTTCAGTACAGCCATGACCGGGCTGTCACTGATCGGCTCGTAGTCCGCCGAGTCGACGAGTGCGGGGAACGATCCCGCGATGTCAAACAACTCTTTCTGCTGATCATCCTCGAGAAGCCACTGCAAGAACTTCCATGATGAGGGGCGGTTGTCAGACTGAGCGAAGACTCCCAGGTTGCCTCCGCCGATGTACGAATCGTTGTTTGCCGAGCCGCTGGGCAGAGGGACGAAGCCTACCGAGTCCTCGGTGAAGCCCTCGGGTGCAGTTCCCTCCTTGATCATGTCGCCGTAGACATCCACCATCCATGGGCCGGAGGTATACATCGGAACGCCTCCGTTTTCGAACGTCGCCTCGGTCGTGCTCAAGGCCGACTCTCCGCGCTCGAAGAAGCCCTTGTAGAAGTCGAGTGCTGTGACGAACTCTGGGGTGTCGATCGTCCATCCGCTGTCGTCGTACACGCTGCCTCCCTGCTGGGAGACGAACGGCACAATGACCTGAGCGGGGTTCTCGACGGGGCGCGGAAGCCCATAGCCGAACTCGCCGCCGGGGCGCGCCTTGAATGCGGCACTGAGCTCTTTCAGCTCGTCCCAGGTCGTCGGCGCCGAGAATCCGAGCTCTGCCGCGATGTCGGCCCGGTAGAACAGGAATCGAGTTTCGACGTACCACGGCACGGCGTAGAGGCCGTTCTCTCCCGTAACGGATGCGACGGCGGCGGGGTAAACATCGTCGGGAGTGAACACGCCTTCGGGCACGGGGGCGAGTCCGCCCATCGCGATGACGGTTGCGGTCTGATCTGCGCCAGTCATCACGATGTCGGGTCCGGTGCCTGACGCTGCCGCGGTCTGGTTCAGCGTAATGATCTCGCCCCACGGAATCTCCGTGATCTCGAAGGTCACATCCGGATTGTCCTTCGAGAACTCGTCGGCCAGCGTCTGTAGGGCATCGCCGTTACCCGCAGCAGCCCAGATCTCGATTGTGCCTGTTGCGGTGTCAGCGATGGTTTCTTCACCGCCAGATGTGGGTGCAGAGTCGGTGCGACCGCAGCCGACGAGCGACCCGATGGCGAGAGTAGATAGGGCGGCAATAGCAAGACCGCGGCCCAGGGCACTGTGTTTCATGTGTGGTTCTCCTTTGAACGAGACACTTGTTATGCGCTTCACAAATACTCTATGCGCGTAGAATTGCCTGAGTCAACCGGAGGTATTGATGCCGCGCCGCCCCACGGTCTACGACGTCGCAGCTCGCGCCGGCGTTTCCATCGCAACTGTCTCGTTCGCTTTTCGGCAGCCGGATCGCGTCCGTGCTTCTACCCGCGAGTCCGTTCTGACGGCGGCGCGCGAACTGGGATATGCGCCCTCCGCGAATGCACGAGGACTTGCAGAGGGCAACACTGGCGCGTTCGGGTTGTACTCGTTCGATCTCATGCTCGCCGAAGCGGATATCGCCTCGGATCAGGCTCTTTCCTCGGCGCATGACGACACGGTCGACCCTCGAATCTTTCCGCTCTATGTCGACGAGGTAGAGCGAGGGTTCGCGCTCGAATGCCGAGCGAGAGGACGCGCGCTCCTGCTGGCGTCAGGGGCACCATCCGGGTCAGACATCTTCGATGTGGCTGGACGCGTGGACGGACTCGCCGTCTTCCCTGGACCGCACCGGCCAGACGCGCTTCACAATATCGCCCAATCAATCCCGGTTGTCTCCTTTAGTACCCCCGCGGATGCCGGGCCGTTCAGCCACATTCATGTCGACAATCGGCTGGGACTCCGGCAACTCGTGCAGCATGTCTTCGAAGTTCACGGTGCGACCGACGTCGCTTTTGTGGGGGATACGGTATCTCCGGAATACGAGGAGCGCTTTCTTGGATTCCGTGAAGCGTGCGAGACGTTCGCTCTGCATAGCCCCAGCGACGGTGGCGACAGGGATGCGCTCGCTACCGAGCACTGGGAGGAGGCCCTCACGAGATTGATCGCGGCCGATGCTGTGCCTCAGGCACTTTTCTGTCACACCGATCAAGTTGCTTTTGAGGTTCTCGATCTTCTGGCGTCGCTGGATGTCTCGGTTCCCGAGGACACCATTGTCACCGGCTTCGACGGCATTCTTGCGGGCCGCTTGTCGAAGCCCACGCTGACCACATCACGCCAACCGCTCGAATCGATGGGTCGACTGGCAGTGAGTCTGCTGTCCAAGCGGGTGAAGGACCATGACGTGCCTCTTGAGCGCCACATCATGCCGCCGCGACCGATTTTCCGGGAAAGTTGCGGCTGTACGGGCGTGTGAACATCCCCTCGAGGATGCCGCCAAGGATAGAGAACGAGCTTCGCACGCGGGCTTCGTGGAGGGGCTGACGGGAATCGAACCCGCGTCACCTGCTTGGGAAGCAGGTGCTCTGCCATTGAGCTACAGCCCCGTGGTGCATCCCGAGTCTATGACAGGACCCACCAGAACGCTCGACGCTTTGACGAGTTCGGCGACCGGATTGATGGCTGAGAAATCCCTTAAAACCGGTTGGCACTCTCTGGCCGAGAGTGCTAAAAAATTAACAGGGCTTCGGAGCCCACCCCCTAGTCGAAAGGAGACTGATCATGTCCAATCCGTTTGATGTTCTCACCCAGATCGACCGACTCGCGTCCGGCGCATTTGATATCGCTCGAGCTCCTCGACCCATGCCCGTGGACCTCTTCCGCGAGAACGACGAGTACGTGCTGAGCGCTGATCTGCCGGGCATCGACCCCGAGAGCGTTGACCTCGATGTCGATGGCCAGCTGCTCACGATCCGTGCCGAACGCCGCGCCCCCGCGAGCGAAAACGTGAAGTGGCTCGTCCACGAGCGTCCGCACGGCACCTACATGCGCCAGTTCACCCTCGGCGACGGAGTGGATGTCGAACGCATCACCGCGAACTACGAGCACGGCGTGCTTTCGGTCATCATCCCGATGGCCGAGCGGGCGCGACCCCGCAAGATCGCGATCTCCGCTCAGCAGAGCAGGAAGGCGGTGGCGCAGTGACGACGGTAGCCGCACCCCTACCGCCCCGCGGTCGGTATTCCGCAACGCTCCCGACCTGGCGGCGACGCCTGACGCCCCGGTTCACCCCGACCGCGAGACGCACGCGGGCCGCCTCGCGGGCCACGCGGAGCTAAACGCGAATCGCTGAAGCGCCCCATCCTCGTGATGGGGCGCTTCGCTGTGTGTGGATGCTGTGCGCTTCGCTCCCCGGCTCAGCGACCGGTGCACCGCCTCGCGCCAATAGACTGTGGCCATGCTGCTCTCCGACCGGGACATTCGTGCTGAAATCGACCGTGGCCGCATCGGCCTTGACCCCCTCGACCTCGACATGGTTCAGCCGTCGAGCATCGATGTGCGGCTCGACCGATTCTTTCGGCTCTTCGACAACCACAAGTACCCGTTTATCGACCCGGCAGAAGATCAGCCCGAGCTGACTCGTCTCATCGAAACCAAGCCGGACGAGCCCTTTATCTTGCACCCCGGCGAGTTCGTGCTCGGTTCCACCTACGAGCTCGTCTCGCTTCCCGATGATGTCGCCGCACGGCTCGAGGGCAAGAGTTCGCTCGGGCGCCTCGGCCTGTTGACGCACTCGACCGCGGGCTTCGTCGACCCAGGCTTCTCCGGTCACGTGACCCTCGAGCTCTCCAACGTCGCGACGCTGCCCATCAAGCTCTGGCCAGGGATGAAGATCGGCCAGCTCTGCTTCATCCGCACGAGCTCACCCGTCGAAAATCCATACGGCTCGGGCATCTACGGATCGCGCTACCAGGGCCAACGCGGACCCACGGCGAGCCGCAGCTTCGCGAACTTCCACCGCACCGACGTTCGCGCGACCGACGCAGGATCGCTCGGAGGCTAGCGTGCGCTGGTCGGTACTCCTGCCGACGAACACTCGGCCCGATACCCTCGCGCTGACGATTCGCGGCGTGCTGGCGCAGACCGAGAGCGACCTCGAACTGCTCGTCATCGGTGAAGCGGATGCCTCAATCAGCGACCCCAGGGTTCACTGGTTTGACGTTCCCGGGGAACAAGCTGCCGGGGTGCGCACCGCGCTCGCCGCGGCATCCGGGCGCTACCTCGCCTTCGCCGAGGAAGGCGCGCTGTGGGGACCACACCACTTGAGCCGCCTCGGCGCGCTTCTGGGCTCCGAGTCCGCCATCGCCTCCACTCGCCCGACCGCGCTGCTGTCATCGGGGCGCGTCGTGCCCATGCCATTGGACTTGCGCGACCGGGTCGTGCTCGAGCGCTTCGAGCACGGGCAGCCGCTGGCTCCGACCTCGCTCGCCGTGTCGATGGCCGCTGTGAATGCGGTGGGCGGTTGGCCCTCGGGGGATGCGCCCCACCGGGCACTCGTGCGCCGGATTCTTGCGGGTCGCGGGGTGGGCATCGGATACGTGTCCTCGACGACAGCACTGCGTTTCGTGGAGGGTGAACTCGACCCCGAGCTCGACGCGACGTGGCTGGATGCCGCGACCGTGGCCGGTGGATCGCTTGAGGCTGTGGCCACGGCATCCACTTTCCGTCCTGAGCGGTGGTGGAACGCGCTCGACGAGGCCGTCGGCACGCTCGAGTCAAGACTCGCGGGCCAGGCTCTTGAGTTGCGAGGTTGGCTGCGCGACACCCGCGCCGAGCTGGACGAGGCCCAGGCCAGAATCGCCGAGCTCGAGGATGCCTATCGCGAGGTTCCGTCCTGGCGGGTTCCCACGAAGCTTCGCGAGACCTTCGACAAGTAGCGGCATGCGCAAAGCGGCGATCCATCAGCGCTGAGGTTTGTGGACAGCGCGCCAGATTAATCCGCCGCGCTGTCCACAAACCTCAGCGCGGTTCGGGACGGTGTCGGCGGGAGAGCCGCGCCCGCACGTCGTGAGCTACACCGCGCGCAGCTGCTCCAGCTGCCAGCCCAGCCAAGGGCTGAAGGCGTAAGGCGCCGCGACCGCGGCCGAGTGGAGCGACTCCGGGGAAACCCACGCGAACTCGGCGACCTCTTCGGGGTTCGGAACTACAGCATCCACCGTCGTTGCTCGGTAAACGGGGCAGATCTCGTTCTCGACGATCCCGGATGCATCCACCGCGCGGTAGCGGAAGTCCGGCAACACGACCTCGAGATTGCTCACGGCGATGCCGAGCTCCGTGAGCGCGCGCCGACCGATCGCGTCGTCGAAAGACTCGCCGGGAGCCGGATGCCCGCAGAACGAGTTCGTCCAGACACCGGGCCAGGTGAGCTTGCCGAGCGCACGGCGCGTGACAAGCACCTCGCCGGCGGAGTTGTAGACGTGGCAGGAGAACGCGAGATGCAGGGCAGTGGATGTCGTGTGCACCCCTACCTTGTCGGCGGTTCCAATCGCAAGCCCCGCCTCGTCAAGCAGCACAACCTCTTCATGAACAGTCATCGCGAGTAGTCTGCCTAAGTGGATGGATCTGGGCTACGCACGCTCTCCGAAGAGAGACAGACGCAGGTCGACGCCGTATTGGCGCGCTTCTTCAGCCTAGCCAAGATCCGCGCGAGTGCCTTGGGCTCTCAGTACGAGCAGCTCTGGCAGGTACTCGAGAACAACACGATCGGCGGAAAGCGGTTCCGCCCCCGCATGGTCATGGCCGCGTATCAGTCCCTCGGCGGCACCGACACCGAGGCTGCCGCCTACATCGGCGCCGCGTTCGAGCTGCTGCACACGGCGCTGATCGTGCACGACGACGTGATCGACCGCGACTTCGTGCGTCGCGGCCTCCCGAACATCTCGGGCACTTACCGCACTCTCGCACTCGAGCAGGGCGGCAGTGAAGCGGCCGCCGAGCACTCGGGTCTCTCGGCCGCGGTCATCGCCGGCGACCTCGCCCTCTTCAACTCTTATCGTCTGATTGACCGAAGCGGTGTCGGCGACGAGATCCGCTCCCGGCTTCTGGACGTCATGGACGAGGCGCTCTTCGCCTCGGCTGCTGGCGAGCTCATTGACGTTGACTTCTCCCTTGCTCCGTCGATGCCGGCAGTTGACGACATCCTGAGCATGGAGCGCCTGAAGACCGCGGTCTACTCGTTCGAGTGTCCCCTGCAGGCGGGCGCCATTCTTGCTGAAGCGGATGAGCAGGTCGTCACCGCTCTGGGCGACTTCGGCCGCGAACTCGGCATCGCCTATCAAATCGTCGATGACCTTCTCGGCGTGTTCGGCTCCGAGCAAGAGACCGGTAAGTCGACGATCGGCGATCTGCGCGAGGGCAAGCGCACGGTGCTCATCTCTTACGCGACAAGCACCGATTCTTGGCCGCTTATCGAACCGCTCATCGGCGATCCAGACCTCGACGAGGAAGGTGCCGCTGTCGTACGCCGAGCCCTCACCGATTGCGGGGCGCAGGCGTTCGCCGAGGGCCTCGCCCGCTACTACGCGAACCGCGCCCTCGCCCGGCTTGCAGAACCGTACATCCCCGAGGCCCTCCGCTTGGAGCTCGTGCCCGTGGCCGACGCAGTACTCGGGCGGACAAAATGACCAGACTTGCCCTCTACGATCGAGTCGCCGAGGAGACCGCGAGCATCGTCATCCGCCGATACTCCACGTCATTCGGGCTCGCCTCTAAACTGCTCGGCGACTCCGTGCGCCAGCACGTCGAGAACATTTACGCGCTCGTGCGGGTGGCCGACGAGATCGTGGATGGCGGCGCTGAGGAAGCTGGCCTCGATCGACTCGCGGCTGGTCGCCAGCTCAACGAACTCGAGCGCGAGACCGAGGATGCGATGGACTCCGGCTTCAGCGCGAACCTGGTCGTTCATGCTTTTGCGCTCACGGCGCGGGATGTCGGTTTCGGCTCCGAGTTGACGGCCCCATTCTTCGAGTCCATGCGGGCGGATCTCACCGCGACCGAACACGACCAGGAGAGCTTCGACCGCTATGTGTACGGCTCGGCCGAGGTTGTTGGACTCATGTGCCTTCGTGCCTTCCTGCATGGGGAGGGCAGGTCTGCCGAGGAGACCGCTCATCTGGAGAAGGGCGCGTGTGCGCTTGGCGCAGCCTTTCAGAAGGTCAACTTTCTGCGTGACCTCGCCGCAGACTTCGAGACGCTCGGTCGCAGCTACTTTCCCGGCGTGAGCGTCGGCTCGTTCACCGAGCAAGACAAAGCGGGTCTGCTCGACGACATCGACGCGGACCTCGCGGTGTCCGCAGCATCCCTTCCCGGTTTGCCTGCCTCAAGCCGCAAGGCCGTCGCTCTGGCCCAGTCGCTCTTCGCAGAACTGGCCAAGCGACTTCGTGCCACCCCGGCAAGCGAACTCGTGCGTGCACGCGTTCGCGTGCCCAACCCCGTCAAAGCGAGGCTCGCCCTGGCGGCGGCCCTCGGGTCCGTTCCACAACCGCAAGGGCACCGCAAGTGAGTCGCATCGTCATCATCGGAGCCGGCATCGCCGGGCTTGCGAGCGCAGGTCTTTTGGCTCGCGAAGGGCACAGCGTGACAGTGCTCGAGGGGCGCCCGGATGTCGGCGGTCGCGCGGGCCTGTGGGAACACGATGGCTTCCGATTCGACACCGGTCCGTCGTGGTACCTCATGCCCGAGGTGTTCGACCACTTTTACAAACTCCTCGGGACCTCGGCTCAGGAACAGCTCACCCTCGTAACCCTCGATCCCGGTTACCGCGTTTTCTTTGAAGGCGAGGATGCCCCGCTCGACATCTCGACGGAGCACGACGACAACATTGCCCTGTTCGAGCGCGTGGAGCCCGGAGCCGGTCGTCGACTCGAGAAATACCTCGCCTCAGCCAAGGAAACCTACGACCTCGCGAAGAAATACTTCCTCTACACGACGTTCGCGGACTTCCGTCCGCTCGTCAATCGTGAGGTGCTGTCGCGCGGTGCGAAATTCATCCGGATGCTGCTCCAGCCCCTCTCGAGCCTTGCGAAGCACACGGTGCGCGACCACCGCCTGCAGCAGATCCTGGGCTACCCCGCTGTGTTCCTCGGATCATCCCCGTACCTGACGCCGAGCCTCTATCACCTCATGAGCCACCTCGACATGACGGATGGCGTGCTCTATCCGATGGGTGGGTTTACGCGTGTGATCGAGAGCATCGCGGATCTCGCGAAGGCCGAGGGGGTGCGCGTCGTGACCAACGCCGAGGTCACTCGCATTCTTGTCGACAACGACGCAGCCACGGGCGTCGAGTATCGGGATGCATCGGGCACCACCCACACGATGGATGCCGACATCGTTGTCTCGGCCGCCGACCTGCACCACACCGAAACTCGGCTGCTCGAGCCCGCGCACCAGACCTACCCGAGCCAGTACTGGGATGAGCGCACCCCCGGCCCATCCGCTCTGCTGCTGTACCTCGGTGTCAAGGGCGAGCTGCCCCAGCTCGAGCACCACACCCTCTTGTTCACGAAGGACTGGCAGAAGGGGTTCGACGCGATCTTCGGCGAAAACACCTCGGTGCCCGATCCCGCATCCCTCTATATCTGCAAGCCGAGTGGTGTGGATCCGGATGTCGCACCCCCGGGATTCGAGAACATCTTTGTGCTCGTTCCCATCCCCGCCGACCCTTCGATCGGTCGAGGCGATAGTGACGGCGATGGTGACACGAGACTCGAGGTGCTCGCCGACAAGGTCATCGAGCAGATTTCCGAGTGGGTAGGCATCCCGGATCTCGCCTCGCGCATCACGGTTCGCCGCACGGTGGGTCCTGGCAACTTTGCCGACGACCTTCACTCGTGGCGGGGTACGGCTCTCGGGCCCGCACACACACTCAAGCAGAGCGCGTTCTTCCGCGCGGGGAACGTGTCGAAGAAGGTCAGCGGGCTGTATTACGTCGGTGGCTCGACGATCCCCGGCATCGGTCTGCCGATGTGCCTCATCAGTGCCGAACTGCTGGTGAAGCGCCTTCGCGGTGACACAACCGCGGGCCCGCTGCCCGAGCCGCTCGAGTCATCGCTTCCGTCGATACCGAAGGTGGTTGAGCCTGGCGGAACCCCGGTGATTGAGCCGACCCCGGTGGTTGAGTCGACTCCGGTGGTTGAGCCTGTCGAAACTCCCGAGCGCTAATGTTCCTGCTCTACCTGCTGGCGCTCGCTATCGCCCTCACCGGGATGGTCATGCTCGATCGTCGGTTCCGGTTGTTCTTCTGGGCGGACGCGCGCCGCGCATCCATCGTGCTCATCGCCGGGGTGCTGTTCTTTCTCGCCTGGGACTTTCTCGGGGTCGGGCTGGGCATCTTCTTCCGCGGCGAGACCGACTTCATGACGGGCTTGCAGATCGCGCCGGAAATTCCCCTCGAGGAAGTGTTCTTCCTCACGCTGCTCTGCTACCTCACGATGAATGTCTACGCGGCCGCCTCCCGGTTGCGGGCGCTAACCGGCACCCGGTCGCTGAGATTGTCGAAGCGGGTAGATAAATGACCTACTGGGCACTCAACGCGATCTTCCTCGGAGTCGTCGCCATCCTCATCCTCGTCTCCGTCGTACGCCGTCGCGCCGCGCGCTGGCCCGCGGTCGCCCTCACAATGGCCGTGCTCCTGGTGATGACCGCGGTCTTCGACAACGTCATGATCGGCATCGGCTTGGTCGCGTACGAGCCGACTCTCATCAGTGGCGCTTTCATAGGCATAGCCCCGCTCGAGGACTTCGCCTATGCAATCGCGGCAGTCCTCGCGCTCCCCGCGCTCTGGACGCTCCTCGGCCGCACTGACTCGCGTCATATCGACCTTCCCGAGACCCACGAAGGTCGATGTGACGTAACCGAACGAGAGGCGGGCCGATGATCAAGGCGCTCTTCGTGTCATCCCGCCCGCTCAGCTGGGTGAACACGGCGTTCCCGTTCGCAGCTGCCTACCTACTCACCACCGGTGCGATTGACCTCACGTGGGTGCTAGGCACGCTGTTCTTCCTCATCCCGTACAACCTCGCGATGTATGGCATCAACGATGTCTTCGACTACGAGTCCGACCTGCGCAACCCTCGCAAGGGCGGGGTCGAGGGCGCGCTGCTGGATCCGGGGATGCATCGGCCCACGATCGTTGCATCCATCGTCACGACGGTCCCGTTCGTGGTCTACCTCGTTGTGGTCGGTTCCCCAGCGAGTTGGGTCGTGCTAGCGGTCAGCCTCTTCGCGGTCGTGGCGTATTCGGCCAAGGGACTGCGGTTCAAGGAACGTCCGTTCCTTGACTCGATCACCTCGAGCACTCACTTCGTCTCGCCCGCGGTCTACGGCCTTGTGTTGGCGGGTGCCGTCTTCACCCCGCAACTCGTCGCTCTGCTCGTGGCCTTTTTCTTGTGGGGGATGGCATCGCACGCCTTCGGTGCCGTCCAGGATGTCATCGCCGACCGCGAGGGCGGCATCTCGTCCATCGCGACGGTCATCGGTGCCAAGGCCACGGTGAGATTCGCGGTCGTCGCTTACCTGCTCGGCGGGGTGTTGCTGCTCTTCACCAACTGGCCGGGACCGCTAGCGGCGGTGCTCGTCATCCCGTACGCAGCGGTGTGCGCGCCGTTCTGGAACGTGACGGATGCCGCATCCGAAACCGCGAACCGCGGCTGGCGCCGTTTCTTGCTGCTCAACTTCATCACTGGTTTTGTCGTGACGATGCTCATGATCTGGTGGGCGTTCATCCGCTAGTCCAGTCAGGGCGGGTCTCGACAAGCTCGATTAGTGTCGACGAACTCGACCCACTTGGGTGGTGTGCGTCCGTTAGCCCTCGAAGCCGAGGTTGCGTGCCATGCGCTCGAGTACGGCGAGGGTCTCGTCGTACTGCTCGGCGGTGAGCCCCTCGGTCATCCGCGAGCGAGTGACCGCAACGACGTCGGCGAGGCGATCGAACGCGTTGCGCCCGCGCTCGGTGAGTTCGTAGCCGGTGGGAGTCGCATCCACCCAGCCGCTGTCAATGAGCTCGGTCAGGTGCTCGACCGAGGACTCGGGCTCGCCCGGATCCGGGGGAGTGGATGCAAGAAACGGCGCCACCGCCGCATCCAGTTGCGCTGCCGTTGAGCTCTCGCGAGAGAGCACGTTGAGCAACTGCCACTGGCGCCGGGTGACGCCGTGTTCCTCGAGAGTCGAGGCGAATTGGTCATCGATCAGACGGTCGACAAGCTTCAGCCAAAAACCGATCGGGCGAGGAGTGTCCATGCCACGAGGTTACGCTTCGGGGCCGTCGTTGGGGAGGGTTTCCTCGCGGTAGTCACGAGGCGCGAAGCCGCGGTCGTGTCCGGGATGACGGTGTCCGCGACCGCCGAAGCCGCGACCCTTGCCGGGACCGAACGGGCCGAACCCGGGTCCGAACTCGGGGCGCTGGCTCTCATCCCAACCGAGGTTGGTGGCCATCTTCTCGAGGGTTGCCATCGTTGTGGCGTAGTCCTCGTCTGAGATGCCCTCGCGGGCGGTGTCGCCGAGACCGCGACGGTATTCGCGGGTCATCTCGTGCTTACGGTGCTCGATAGCGCGAAGCCAGAAGCCGGGGCGACGAGTGCGGGTGGATGTTTCAGAGTTTTCGTTGGGGGTATTCATGAGGTGATTTCCTTTGATTTAGATGCATGTCATATGACAACAGTTGTACTATTACATACATGGTTTCGGAAAGTCAACAAGCGGGCGCAATTCGTCAGATCGAGCACGCACTCGTCGCGATGCGCGCGGGGCGAGGGATGCGCGGACGCGGCGCCCATCCCGACCACGAAGCACATCGCGCTAGACGCGGCGAAGGCACACCCCCGTGGGGTGACGGACCTCCGCCCTGGGGAGACGGACCGCCCTGGGCGCGCGGTCACGGCGGCCCGAGGGGGATGCACGATCGCGGGCTTGGAGGAGCCGCGCTGTTCAGGATGCTCGAAGCACTTCTCGAGGCGGAGCGCGCGGAGAAACGCATGGGCGTCTCCGAGGTTGCCGAATCAATCGGTGTCGATCAGCCCCGGGCAAGCCGGTTGGTGAATGCCGCAGCGGACCGGGGCCTCGTCACGCGACGTGCCGACGAGCGGGATGCGCGCCGCAGCGTCGTTGCTCTCACTCCGTCCGGCAAGGAGCATCTGACCCATGCCCACGAAACCCGTCGGTCAGCCGTGACGGATGCGGTCGCGGGCTTCACCCCGGACGAAACGGCGCAGTTCGCCGCTCTCCTGACCCGTTTTGTCGCCGCCTGGCCCCGCTAATGGTGCTCGGAGGCGTCCCGCATGCGCCACACGGAGAATCCACACCTAGGCCTAGGCCCACAGCCGGTGAGGCTAGCTTGGGCGGCAAGAAAACTGTTGAATCTTTTGTGACGGACAATGTCGATCTGCACTGTCGCCGTTCGACGTATGGGCAGAAGGGCGCAGTGGCGTCCTCTTAGCGAGGAGAATCCAATGAAGTACATGCTGGTCATGCGAGCTACCGATGAGGCCCGCCAGAACTACGAAAACGTCGACTTTAGCGAGATCATCGAGAAGATGGGCGCGTACAACGAGGCCCTCCTCAAGGCGGGCGTCATGCTCGCGGGTGATGGACTGGCCGACTCGATGGCCGACAACTTCGTCGTCGACTTCTCGACCGAGCCGCCCATCGTCACCGATGGTCCCTACGGCGAGACCCACGAACTCTTCAGCGGGTTCTGGATGATCCAGGTCGCGTCCAAGGAAGAAGCCGCCGAGTGGGCGCGCCGCTGCCCCCTGGGCCCCGGGTCGAAGCTCGAGGTGCGTCGCGTCACGGAGATGAGCGATTTCGGAGAATTCGCCGACCACCCCGTGCTCAAGCAGCAGGAGGAATGGCGCGCGGAGAGCGGACAGGTCTAACCGCGTCATGGCTGACGCCCGTCGCACAATCGACGCGGTCTGGCGCATCGAGAGCGCGAGGATCGTCGCGACTCTCGCGAAGATCACGGGCGACGTTGTGCTCGCGGAGGATCTCGCCCAGGAAGCAATCGTAGAGGCGCTCAGGCAATGGCCAGAGTCAGGCATCCCGAACAATCCGGGAGCCTGGCTCACGGCCGTCGCCAAGCGCCGAGCTATCGACACCTGGCGGCGGCGCGACCGGCTCGATGAGAAGTACCAGGAGATTGCCCGAGGTCTCGGCGCGGAACCGAGCAGCACCCCAGACGACTGGGAGCCCATCGATGACGACGTGCTGCGCCTCGTCTTCGTGGCGTGCCATCCCGTGCTTGCGCGCGAAGCTCAGGTGGCCCTGACCCTCAGGCTGATCGGTGGCCTCACGACCGAGGAGATCGCGAGGTTGTTCCTGGTGCCGGTGGCCACTATCCAGCAGCGCATCGTGCGCGCGAAGAAGACCCTTGCCGCAGCCAAGGTGCCGTTCGAGGTTCCCGATCCCAGCGAGTGGCGTGCGCGGCTGGGCTCGGTGCTCGGCGTGGTTTATCTCATCTTCACCGAGGGCTATGCGGCCACATCGGGGGAGCAGTGGATGCGCATCGACCTCGCGAACGAGGCGCTGAGGCTGGGCCGAGTGCTCGCTGGCCTCACCCCGCGCGAACCCGAGGTGCACGCGCTCGTCGCGCTCATGGAGTTGCAGGCGTCACGATTCGAGGCGCGAGTGGATGCCGAAGGCACGCCCATTCTGTTGGCCGACCAAGACCGCGGCCGGTGGGACCGCGCCCAGATTGGCCGAGGACAGGCCGCACTCGCCCGTGCAGACTCCCTGGGACGAGGGCGAGGAAGCTACGCCCTGCAGGCAGCGATCGCCGAGTGCCACGCAACAGCGCCGAGCGTCGACGAGACGGACTGGGCGCAGATCGTTCTGCTGTACGAGGCGCTCGGCCGCATCGCACCGAATCCGATCGTCGATCTGAATCGGGCCGTGGCGGTGTCGATGGCGACCGGGCCAGCATCCGCGCTGCTCATTGTCGACGGGCTCGCGGACGCCGGCGCATTGCGCGGTTCTGCTCTGCTCCCCAGCGTGCGCGGAGAACTACTCGCGCGCCTCGGCCGCACTCAGGAGGCGCGGTCCGAGTTCGCGACAGCCGCATCCCTCACCGCGAACTCCCGTGAGCGCGAGGTTCTGCTAGCGAAGGCTGCGGCACTGGCCTAACGGAGCCGAGCCGTTACATCACTCGTGGATTTGCGAAATGCAGGGGAGGAGCGCTCTCACAGAAATCTGGCCCCCGGATTTGCGCGGCCGAGCGTCATTTCATCCTGCATTTCGCAAATTAGCCAGACGAACTCGTAACCCCCGAGAAGGTCGGAGCGGGAGACTGAGGACAGCTAGACCGCCCGCACGTGCGCGGGCAGCTTCACGAAGAGCAGCAGCCCGAGACCCACGGCGAGCACGAGCACGATGCCGAGAATGCCCCAGGCGGTCGCACCGAAGGCCGTGATGAATCCCGCCCAAAGCAGGGGAGAAATGAAGCTCGCCGCGCGCCCGGTGGTTGCGTAGAGCCCAAAGATCTCGCCCTCGCGCCCGGCGGGCGTCACCCGAACGAGCAGCGAACGACTGGATGCCTGGGCCGGCCCCACAAACGCGCAGAGCAGCAGCCCTCCCACCCAGAACACGATGTCTCCCTGACCCACGAGCAAGAACACAGCAAGGCCCGAGACGACGAGCCCAACAAGTGCTGTCACGATGACGGCCCGCGCGCCGAAGAGGTCGTCGAAGCGCCCGGCGATGATCGTCGATACTCCCGCGACGAGGTTGGCGGCGATGCCAAAGGCGACGACCTGCAGCGCGTCGAAGCCGAAGACCGCGGAGGCAATGATCGCGCCGAACGCGAAGACGCCAGCAAGCCCGTCCCGGTAGACGGCACTCGCGAGAAGGAACCAGAAGGTTGGACGCGATTCGCGGTAGAGCCGACGGATGTCGCGCACGAGCACCGGGTAGCTCGCGAAGAAGTTGACCTTGGGGCGCTGCGCGACCGCAGGCAACTCGGGAACGTTGAGGATGAACGGGATGCAGAACAGGATCGTCCAGATCGCGCATCCGAGTGCGATGAGACGGAAGTTGAGCCCGTCGTCGAGTGCCTCTTGAGACATGCCGAACCATCCGGCAAACTGCGCGATGACCACGATGATGAGCGCGACGATCCCACCGATGTAACCGAGCCCCCAGCCGAGCCCACTCACGCGACCGATGGTCTTGGGTGTTGAGACCTGCACGAGCAGGGCGTTGTAGTTGACGCCCGCGAGCTCGCTGAACACGCTACCGATGGCGATGAGCCACGCGCCGTACCAGAAGAACGAGGGATCAGCCTCGGTGAAGAAGAGGAGAGCGGTGACGATCACGAGCGCCGCGGTATAGATGAGAAGCCAGAACTTGCGGCGGCCCGTGCCATCCGCGCGCTGCCCGAGTACGGGGGCGAGCAGGGCGATGGCGAGGCCCGCGATCCCGGTCGCCAAACCGAAACCGCTCGCGAGCTCGGCGATCGCGCGCACCTTCAGCGGGTCGTCATCCGCGAGCGCCGCGATCTCGGGCGAGAGGAAGACATCCGTCACGAGATACAGCGCGGTGAAGACGAAGGTCAGAATGACCGAATTGAACGGCTGTGTAGCCCAGTCCCACATCGCCCACGACACGACCTGCTTGCGCGGAATGACCTTGCCCTCTTGCAGGTCTAACCCCACGGCGGCTACAGCGCCGGTGTTCGCGGTTGTCGGGATTCTCTTGGCTGTGCCCGCAAACTGCTCGGCATCCTTGTCCGTCATGCTCACACGCTACTTGCTGGGGGTGGCCAGTGGGTTAACGACCGCGGCGTAGTACTAAAGGTCTACACGGTGCGCACGCAGATGGCTCTTCGTGAGGACGACGCGAGGGGATGCCTGCTCCTACCGTGAAAGAGCTCGACATCTCCCCACCGAAGGACACCCCAACTATGACCCTGCTCACTCGCTTGAGCCTGGCCAACCGCGCCATCGTCGCTCTTCTCAGCCTGCTGATCGTCGGAATCGGTCTGGGGGCAACGGCCTCCATGAAGCAAGAGTTGCTCCCCGCTGTGGAGCAGCCGACGGCCGTTGTTGTCGTCGCAAAGCCGGGCGCATCGTCCGGGACGTTCGACGAGCAGGTCGTCGTTCCGCTCGTCGAGTCGCTCCGGTCGGTGCCGGGGGTCGACGAAGTGCGGTCGAACACGTCGAGCGGATCCGCTCAGGCCACCGTGACCTGGGGCTTCGGTGGCGACGGCGACGCGATTCTCACCGACATCGAGTCGGCGACAACGAGCGCCGTTGCTGCTGCGCCCGACGGCACGACCTCGAACGTCTTCGCGGGCAGCTCTAACGACATCCCCGTGCTCGCCCTCGCCCTCACGAGCGATGCAGAAATCGAGACGCTTGCCGAGAAGGTCGACTCGACCCTCGTGCCGATCCTGCAGAACGTTCCCGGTGTGCGCGACGTCGAAGTTTCTGGGCGGATGCAGGAGCGCGTGCTCGTGACCGCCAATCCCGCCGCGCTCGCGGCTCACTCCATCGATCAGTCCATGATCGCCGCGCTGCTCCGTTCAGCGGGCACCGTGATCCCGGCAGGCACGAGTGTCAACGGCGACGAGTCCCTCTCGATCGAGGTGGGTCAGGAAACCGCGAGCATCGAGGACATCGCCGCCATCCCGATCCCGACCCTCGAGCGCCCCGTGCTGCTCTCGGAGGTAGCGACGGTCGAGCTTGTTCCCGTCGAGCAGAGCTCACTGTCTCGCGCGGACGGCAAGCCGTCGATCGGACTCACGATCACCAAGACTCCCGAAGCTAACGCCGTTCAGGTGTCGCACGCCGTCTCCGATGCCGTGAACTCGGCCCTTACCCAGCTCGGCGCAGGCGCTGCGATGCACACGATCTTCGACCAGTCCACGATGGTCGAGCAGTCGATTCACGACCTTTCCGTCGAGGGAGGTCTCGGTCTGATCTTCGCCGTGCTCGTGATCCTCATCTTCCTGCTGTCGCCGCGAGCGACGGTCATCACGGCCATCTCGATCCCCATGTCGCTGCTTATCGCGATCATCGGGCTCAAGCTCGGCGGCTTCTCACTTAACATCTTCACGCTCGCCGCACTCACGGTTGCAGTCGGGCGAGTGGTGGATGATTCGATCGTCGTGATCGAGAACATCACCAGGCGCAAGGGCAGCGCGGGTCTTACTCCAGAAAGTGTGCGGGCCTCCGTCGGCCAGGTTGCCGGCGCCGTCACGGCATCCACTCTCACCACGGTTGCCGTCTTCCTGCCGGTCGCGTTCATCGGTGGTGTCGCCGGCGAGCTGTTCCGTCCGTTCGCGGTCACTGTGTCGGTCGCGCTCATCGCATCCCTCGTCGTGTCGCTCACGATCGTGCCGGTGCTCGCTTACTGGTTTATGCGCAAGCCCTCTGCCTCGACCCATCTCGGTGAACTCGAGACCGTGTCTGAGCGGGCGGCGATAGAGAGCTCGACTCCCGCGCCGGAACAAGCCGAGCGCACGACAAAGATGCAGCGCGCGTACCTCCCTGCGCTGGGGCTTGCGCTTCGTCGACCCGTCACGATGATCATCGTCGCGGTGCTGCTCTTCGGCGGATCGATCGCGGCCGCAGGCTTCCTCAAGACCGACCTCCTCGGCGGGTTTGCGGATGCGCGGGCGGTGCAGGTCATCAAGACCATGCCCCTGAGCTCCACGTTGGGAGCGGCAGATTCCGAAGCCAAGCAACTCGAAGAAGCAATCGCCGGCATCGATGACGTCGAGTCGTACCAGACGACCGTCGGCGCACAGGGCGCTCCCGTACAACTTGACCTTGTTCTTACAGAAGAAGCTGATCCCGAGGCCGCGCTCACGGAGATCAAGAAGACGGTTTCTGCACTTCCCCGAGCCGACGACATCTCGGTGTCGACGCAAGCGACCCAGACCACGAGTTCCACCATCGACGTGATCGTCACGGGAACCGACGACGAGGAACTCGCCAGAGCAAGTGACCTGATCTCGGGTGCTCTCGGCAAGCTCGACGAAGTGAGTGAGGTCACGACCGATCTCGCGGCGGAGCAGCCCGTGCTGTCGGTGTCGGTAAACCAGCTCGCTGCATCCGCTCAAGGCTTCAGCGTTTCGGAGGTGGGAGTGGCTATCGCCGCCGCCGTCGAGGGAGAGATGCTCGGTTCGGTGAGCGTCGATGGCACCACTCACGATCTGGTGTTGCGGTCACAGTCGACGGAGACGAGCCCCGAGGCCATCGGTGCCCTGCCTCTTCCCGTCTCGGCGCTGCAGCAGCAGCGCGCGCAGAAGAACGCGGTGGATGCGCTCACTGGCGAGCAGGAACGACTCGCTGCGGATGCCCGTGCGGATGCGACTCGTTCCGCGAACGACCAGGTGGCGGCTCTCGTGACGGCGCGTGCCCAAGCCGCGAATGAACTCGCGACGCTGCAGGGCCAGCTCGCGGCGCTCATGGCCAATCCGCCCGCGCCGAGCGCGGATCCCGTGACGGTCGGCGACCTCGCGGCGCTTCAGTACGAGCAGCTGTTGGGGCAGCTCAATGGGGCGGTCGCGGGCGCAGCCTCTGGAATCACCTCGCTCGACGAGCAGATCGCTGCGGCTCGTGAAGCAATAAACGAAGGGGCGGCGCAACAGGCGGAGTCCGACCGACTCGCGCAGGCCCAGCGCGACATCGAGAATGTGCGGGCAAGCTCCGTGCTCGTGAGCGACGTCGCGACCGTTGCCGTCATCGATGCTCCCGCCACGATCACGCGAATCGACGGCGCTCGCGCGGTCACGATCTCGGCAACTCCGCTCGGAGGCGACCTCGGCTCGGCATCCCTTGCGGTAAACGAGGCCATTGCCGCACTGGACTTGCCCGCTGGTGTGAGCCTCGACGAGGGCGGTGCCGCAGCGGAGCAGACGGAGTCGTTCGCTCAGCTCGGACTCGCGATGCTCATCGCCATCGCGCTCGTCTACATCGTGCTTGTCGCGACATTCCGCTCGCTCGTGCAGCCGCTGCTGCTTCTCGTCTCGGTGCCGCTTGCCGCGACCGGAGCCATTGTCGGTCTGCTCATCACGGGCACTCCGCTCGGCATTCCCGCCATGATCGGCATGCTCATGCTCATCGGAATCGTTGTCACCAACGCGATTGTGCTCATCGACCTCATCAACGATTACCGCAGGGACGGCGCAAGCATCGACGATGCCGTCACGCACGGTGCGCGCCTGCGGCTCAGGCCGATCATCATGACGGCATGCGCGACGATCTTCGCGCTGCTGCCCATGGCGTTGGGCTTCACGGGCGGCGGGGCATTTATCTCGAAGTCGCTCGCAATCGTGGTGATCGGTGGACTCGTTTCTTCTACCCTGCTCACACTGCTCCTCGTCCCCGCGTTGTACGCGCTCCATGAGCGCCGCGGAGAGCGTCGAGCGGCCAAGCGTGAGTCACGTCGGGCCTCCCGGGCCGAGGTGGCGATCGCCGGGGGAGACGTCGTGGTCATCGATCAGGATCGTGAGAGACTGACGCCGTGAGTGAGACGGTGCCGCGCAGCGCAGGACCGGTAACCCGGTTCTGGCAGCGCCACCCGTGGCTCGCCGATGGTCTCATCGGACTCACGTGGGTGGTCTTCACTGCTTTCGGCCCGCTGGTGACCGTCTCCAGCCCCGCCGGTACCTCCGAACCCTCGGGGTCGGTCTTGCCTGCGATCCCCTACATCGTGAGTGTCGTCGTTGCCGCTGGTGGCATAATCGCGTTCCGGCGCAGGCGTCCGACGCTCGCGTTTCTGGTGGTTTTCGTCGCGACGTTGCCTCTCGTGTTGGTCGACCCGAGCCTGAGCAATCTCGCGGTGGCGTACGCCGTCTTCGCGGTCGCGGTCTATGACTCACCGCGTCGGGCCTGGATGTTTGCGGCACCGTCAGCGTTGCTCACGATCGGCGTCGCGGTGCTGTCGGTTTTCGTGCCATTGCCCTTCGTCGCGGAACCGCTGGAGTCGCCATGGGCTTCCGCTGCGACCTACATGATTGTGGGCATCCTGACCCTGCTCGTCGCGTTGTTCTGGGGTCAGAGTGCCGGCGGACGGAAACGCTACATCGACGGTCTCATCGAGCACGCCAGACACCTCGAGCGCGAGCGGGACCAGCAAGCCCAGCTCGCCGCGCTCGCCGAGCGTTCGCGAATCGCGCGGGACGTTCACGACATCGTGTCGCACTCACTTTCAGTGATCGTGCGTCTTGCCGACGGCGCGCGAGCGGTCTTCGACCAGGAGCCCCAGCGCGCGAAGCAGGCCATCGGCGAGCTCGGTGGTGTCGCGAGGTCATCCCTCACCGAGATGCGTCGGGTCATTGGCGTCATGGAGTCCGCTCCGGATGCCGCCGCACCGCAGACCGGTGTCAGCTACGAGGACCTCGACTCCCTCATCGATGTCTACCGAGGAATCGGGCTGCCCGTCGAGCTCGTCACGCGTGGCGGCGCCCCGTCCCAGTCCGGTGTGCAGGTGACGGTGTTTCGGGTGATTCAGGAGGCGCTGACTAACGCGCTTCGGCACGCTTCCGCACCCACGGTGGTGTCCGTGCTCGTCGAGACGGATGCCGATGTCGAGGTGACGGTCATCAACGATGGCGCGCCGCTCAGCGTCACCGAAGACGATCACGTGGGCCGTGGCCTCGTCGGCATGCGCGAGCGCGCAGCGCTCTACGGAGGGACTCTGGATGCGGGCCCGACGGGCGACGGACAGTGGCGCGTGCGCCTGGCGCTTCCGGGAGCAGCACGATGAGTCCGATCCGAATCCTCATCGCCGACGACCAGCAGCTCATCCGCTCCGGCCTCGCCATGGTGCTCGGGGCGAGCGCGGGGCTTGAGGTCGTCGGCGAAGCGAGCGATGGCATCGAAGCGGTCGCGCTCGCCGCATCCCTCACCCCCGATGTCGTGCTCATGGACGTGCAGATGCCGCGCATGGATGGCATCGCCGCGACCCGCGAGATCACCGGCAGGACTCCCGCGAGCCGGGTCATCATTCTCACGACTTTCGATGTCGATGCCTATGCCTTCGGTGGCCTCGAGGCCGGAGCGAGCGGATTCCTACTCAAGGACTCGTCGTCCGAGGACATCCTGGCGGCCGTCCGAGCGGTTGCCGCGGGGGACGCCGTGCTCGCGCCGCGCATCACGGGCGAGCTCGTGCGCCGGTACGAGGCGCTGACTCGACCCGCCGCGAATGCGGCCGAGGTTCAGGCATCCAGTCGCGACGCTCTCGAGCTGCTTCGCGCGCTCACCGATCGTGAGCGAGAGGTCTTCGACGCCCTCGTGCAGGGTCTCTCGAACGCCGAGATCGCGCAGAAACTCTGGCTGTCAGACTCCACCGTCAAGACCCACGTCGGCCGCATCCTGCAGAAGCTCGGGATGCGCGACCGCGTCCAGGCGGTCGTCTTCGCCTTCCGCAACGGCGTGATCTAGTCCCTCGGAGGGAGCGCCGTGTTTCGCTCGACTTCACGTCGCGAAATGGCAACTCGAGTTGCTTGAATGCAACTTTGATTGCTATCTCGCAACTGCAGTTGCATACTGGATAGATGGACCTCGAATCGCCTCTACGCACGATCGCGTCGTCGGTAGAAGCTGAAGTTTTGCGTGTTTTGGCGGGAGCTGACGCTGATTTCAGCTCTTCACAAGTGCATCGCCTGATTGAATCCGCGTCGCCATATGGCGTGCGCAAGGCTCTCGCGCGTCTCGCCGACTCAGGTCTTGTCCTGTCGTCGGCGCAAGGGAGCTGGGCATTGTGGCGGGGAAACCGAGATCACATTCTTTGGCCATCGGTGGAGCTGGCGGTTGACGCTCGTCGGGAACTGCTCAGTCGGCTACGCGGCCAGTTTGCGGAACACAACGAGCTTCTGGTCTATCTCTACGGGTCCTTTGCGAGACGGTCAGCCACTCCGGAGTCCGATATCGACATTCTGATCGTTTATCCCGACGACGTTGAACACGATGCCCTTGTGGACTTCGCCCACGACCTCAGTCAGCAGGTGCTGGCGTGGACGGGAAACCAGGGGCACGTCAACAATGTGACCCGATCCTGGCTGAGGGCTGCGATTGACGGAGGCGACTCGGTCGTGATGTCGATACGTCAGGACGCAGTTGCTCTGATTGGTCCCGAGTTCGAACAACTAATCCGAGCGCTCAGAGCGGAAGGGGCGCCTCATGTCTAAGAAGAACAGCACGGTGAGCATAGACAAGGCAGGTGCACGAAACCGATTGAAGGAAGCGCATCTCTATCTCTCGGCGGCCGAGATGCTCGACTCGGGGAGCGCGGCGGAGAATAAAGTCGCGGGGTCGAACGCGATTCTCGCCGGCATCGCGGCGGCCGACGCAGTTTGCGGACTTGTGCTGGGCCTACGCAGTGCGGGGGACGACCATGCGCAAGCGGTCAGTCTTATCAAGAAAGCCACACACCCTTCGACGAAAGCAGCGAATAGCTTGGCCCGTCTTCTCACACAAAAGACGCCGGTGCAGTACGGAGCTGATGCGATCAGCGCAAGCGATGCCGCCAACTTGGTGAAGTGGGCGCGCGATATCGTGCAGGAGGCTGACGAGCGGGATCGATGAGGTGCCCGGAAGACGGCGGGTTGAGAGGGGTCTGCCTCGTCTTCGCCTCCCGAGACGGTGTGCTCCAGCGTGTCGGAACCTGCTTCCTGAGAGTTGAGCGGGAGTGACTCAAGTTTTGCTGCCGAGACTTGACACGAATTATCCAGCGGGTGGAAACTTGATACAGCGCGGCTCATGTTTCTGAAAAGTCGCATCCCTAGACGCAAGGAGTAAGAGCACATGGCTCGAGCAGTAGGTATTGACCTCGGAACCACCAACTCGGTGGTCGCGGTTCTCGAAGGTGGAGAACCCACCGTCATCGCCAACGCCGAGGGTTTTCGCACGACACCCTCCGTTGTCGCATTCACCAAGGATTCTGAAGTGCTCGTCGGCGAGACCGCGAAGCGCCAGGCCGTCACCAACGTTGACCGCACCATCGCTTCCGTCAAGCGCCACATGGGTACCACGTGGACGCAGGACGTCGACGGCAAGAAGTACACCCCGCAGGAGATCAGCGCCCGCATCCTCGCCAAGCTCAAGCGCGATGCCGAGCAGTACCTCGGAGAGCCCGTAACCGACGCGGTCATCACGGTTCCCGCCTACTTCAACGACGCCGAGCGCCAGGCCACGAAGGAGGCCGGAGAGATCTCGGGCCTCAACGTTCTTCGCATCATCAACGAGCCCACCGCCGCCGCGCTCGCGTACGGCCTCGACAAGGGTAAGGAAGACGAGCTCATCCTGGTCTTCGACCTCGGTGGTGGAACGTTCGACGTTTCCCTGCTCGAAGTGGGCAAGGACGACGACTTCTCGACCATCCAGGTTAAGTCCACCTCCGGTGACAACCGCCTCGGTGGAGACGACTGGGACCAGCGCGTCGTCGACTACCTGATCAAGCGCTTCAAGGAGACCACGGGAGTGGATGTCTCCGGCGACAAGATCGCGAAGCAGCGCCTCAAGGAGGCTGCGGAGCAGGCCAAGAAGGAACTGTCGTCGCAGACCAGCACGACCATCCAGCTGCCCTACCTCTCCCTCACGGAGAACGGCCCGGCCAACCTCGACGAGACGCTGACCCGCGCCAAGTTCGAAGAGCTCACCGCCGATCTGCTCGCCCGCCTTGAGAAGCCGTTCAAGGACGTCATCAAGGAGGCCGGTGTCAAGGTTGAGGACGTCGCGCACGTCGTGCTCGTCGGTGGATCGACCCGTATGCCCGCTGTTGTCGACCTCGTCAAGAAGTTGACCGGTGGCCGCGAGCCCAACAAGGGTGTCAACCCTGACGAGGTCGTCGCCGTCGGCGCAGCCCTCCAGGCCGGCGTGCTGAAGGGCGAGCGCAAGGACGTTCTGCTCATCGACGTGACCCCCCTGAGCCTCGGTATCGAGACCAAGGGCGGCATCATGACGAAGCTCATCGAGCGCAACACCGCCATCCCGACCAAGCGCAGTGAGACCTTCACGACCGCGGATGACAACCAGCCGTCCGTGGCCATCCAGGTCTTCCAGGGCGAGCGCGAGTTCACCCGCGACAACAAGAACCTCGGAACGTTCGAGCTCACCGGTATCGCACCGGCGCCTCGCGGCATCCCGCAGGTTGAGGTCACCTTCGACATCGACGCCAACGGCATCGTGCACGTGTCCGCCAAGGACAAGGGCACCGGCAAGGAGCAGTCGATGACGATCACCGGTGGCTCGAGCCTGTCGAAGGACGACATCGAGCGCATGGTTCGCGAGGGTGAAGAGCACGCCGCCGAGGACAAGGCTCGCCGCGAGGCAGCCGAGACCCGCAACACGGCAGAGCAGCTTGCCTACTCGACCGACAAGCTCATCAAGGACAACGAAGACAAGCTGCCCGAGGATGTCAAGACCGAGGTTCAGGCCGACGTTGACGCTCTCAAGTCCGCCCTCGCCGGCGACGACGAGGCAGCGGTCAAGACCGCGTTCGACACGCTGAGCGAGAGCCAGCAGAAGCTCGGACAGGCGATCTACGCATCCAGCCAGGAAGCTCCCGCTGAGGGTGCCCCGTCCGAAGAGGCAGCGCCCGAGAGCAACGACGAGGACATCGTCGACGCCGAGGTTGTTGACGAAGAGGACGAGAAGAAGGACGACCAGAAGTAGTCATGGCTGACAAGAAGAACAACGACGAGAACCCGGAAGAACCCATCATTCGTGACAAGCGACGGGTTGATCCTGAGACCGGCGATGTTCGCGAGCCAGCTTCGGGAGCGGATGCTGCATCCGCTCCCGGGGCAGACACTGCTGATGACGCCGCTGCGGCCGAGGCAAGCGAACTGACCGAAGAAGACCAGGCGCTTCTCGACCAGGCGAGCATCGACCTCGTGGCCGAGATGCGCTCGGACATGCTTCGCGCCCAGGCTGAGCTGGTCAACTTCCGCACCCGTGTGGAGCGGGACCGCGCCGCTAACCGCGACGCTGTGATCGCAGAGGTCATGCGATCCTTGCTCCCCACCATGGACGATCTCGCTCGGGCTGAAGCCCACGGTGACCTCGTCGAGGGAGCACCGGTCACGCTGGTCGCGCAGAAGTTGCGTGCGGCGATCGAGAAGTTCGGCCTGCACCAGATCGGCGCGAAGGGCGATGTATTTGACCCCGCGTTCCACGAGGCTGTTGTACAGTTGCCCTCCCCGGACGTGACTGTCAACACCATCGCGGATGTCATCGAGCCCGGCTACATTTTGGGGGAGCGCCTCGTGCGCGCCGCCAAGGTAGTCGTGTCCGTTCCGGCCGAGTAACCAAAAGGAATAACCGTTGGCAAGCCAGGACTGGTTCGACAAGGACTTCTACGCCGTGCTCGGCGTCTCGAAGGACGTGTCGGAAGCTGACCTCAAGAAGGTCTACCGCAAACTCGCACGTCAGTTTCACCCCGACTCCAACCCGGGTGACGCTAAGGCGGAGGCGAAGTTCAAAGAGATCAGCGAGGCACACTCCGTGCTCTCTGATCCCGAGCTTCGTCGCGAGTATGACCAGATCCGGGCTATGGGGTCGGGCGCTCGCTTCAGTGCGGGCGGCCGCCCCGGCCAGCCGGGTGGCTTCGAGGATGTCTTTGGCGGCATGTTCGGTCAGGGCCAGCCACAGCGCGGCGGCTACCAGAACTCCAGCTTCGAGGACCTTCTCGGCGGCATGTTCGGTGGTGGTGGCGCTGGATTCCGCGGCGGCCCCACGAAGGGTCGGGATGTCTCGGCCAACACCACACTCGACTTCGTCACCGCCATCCGTGGCGAGACCATCAAGCTGCAGCCCGCTGGCGGCAAGCCCATCACCGTCAAGATTCCCGCGGGAGTCAACGACGGCCAGAAGATCAAACTTGCGGGCAAAGGCGAGCCGAGCGTCGACGGGGGAGCCCCGGGCGATCTCGTTCTGACGGTCGCCGTGCGCAAGCATCCCGTGTTCGAGCGCGACGGGCTCAACCTCCGCGTCGAAGTTCCGGTGTCGTTCACCGAGGCAGCCCTCGGTGCGACGATCGAGGTACCCACGCTCGGTGGCGACCCCGTCAAGCTGCGTGTTGCTCCGGGAACGCCGAGCGGCCGCATCCTGCGCGTTAAGGGTCGCGGCGTCACCACGGCCAAGGGCACGGGCGACCTGCTCGCCGAGGTCACGATCGCCGTGCCCAGTCGCATCCCCGAGGAAGCTCTCGCGCACCTCGAGGCGTTCGCCGCCGCGATGCCCGCCGAGAACCCGCGAGCCGAAGTTCTCGCTCGCGCACGCGGCGACCACTAAGCGCTTACCAAGCAGAAAGGCACGTCATGGATGTCGAGACTCCCGTCTTCGCTATCACCATGGCCGCCGAGCTCGCGGGCATGCACCCGCAGACTCTGCGTCAGTACGACCGCCTCGGGCTCGTTAGCCCCACGCGTACGGCGGGCCAGTCCCGTCGCTATTCCATGCGGGATGTCGCGCAGTTGCGTGAGATCGCTGCGCTGAGCGCCGAGGGACTCAACCTCGAAGGCATCCGCCGCATCCTCGAACTCGAAAACCAGGTGACCTCGCTCACGGAGCGCGTGCGCGAACTCGAGCACGCGCTCGCCGACGAGATGCTCTCGCGCCCGGGTCGTCGAGTGTTTGCCGCGGGCGCTGCCGGTGACGTAGTTTCCCTCAAGGCTGGCTCGCGCGCCGAGCGTTCGAACCAGGTCGTCGTCTGGCGTCCGCTGCGCCGAGGCTAGGCATCCGCTCCGCTCCTTTCGTCTCCTTCTCCTAACCAAATGAAGGAGATCTCGGGCGAAGTGCCCCCGTATCCCCGCAAACCTGTGATGGCAGCGCAGGTTCTCCTTCATTTGGGTTGCCGAAGACGGACCAGGGCGGACAGGTAGCCTGAGCGGATGACGTTCTCCCTCGATGACCTGCGCCGCTGGCCCGACCTCGAGGCACCGGAATTGCGGGCGTGGGATGCCGCGGACACCCTCATTCTCGACGAGGCCGCGCCGCTTCTGCCCGGGCGAGACGTCGTCGTCATCGGTGACGACTACGGAGCCCTAACGCTGGGCGCCCTAGCTGCTGGCGCATCCACTGTCCGAGTGCACCAAGACCCGCTCTCCGCAGAGCTAGCTCTCGAGGCCAACTTCCGCGACGCGGTTGAGGCCCGGTCCCTGAGCTTGTCGAAGGGATACACCTCGTGGGGGCTGGAACCAGCGCTAGTGGAGGGGGCTTCGCTCGTGCTGCTGCGGTTGCCTCGGTCGCTGGATGCGCTCGACGAGATTGCGGCGCTCATTGCTGCACACGCCGCGAGCGATGTCGTCGTGATTGCGGGCGGGCGCCTCAAGCACATGACCGTGTCGATGAACGAGGTGCTCTCGCGTCACTTCGGGCGACTGGATGTCTCGCTCGCGCGCCAGAAGTCACGCCTGCTCATTGCGCGCGAGCCTCTCGCTGCGACCGTGGTCGAGCCGCGGCAGCAGTGGCACCAAGAGCTAGGGCTCACCATCGTTGCCACTGGCGGCGTGTTCGCCGGCACGAGTCTCGACATTGGCACGCGCGCCCTTGTCGACGTGCTTGATCGGTTGCCGTCATACGCGAACGCGATCGATCTGGGATGCGGCACGGGCATTCTCGCGGCTCGCCTGGCACAGCTAAACCCCGATGCCGCTGTGCTCGCAAGCGACCAGTCAGCGGCGGCCGTGGCATCCGCTCGACTGACGATGCTCGCGAACGACCTCGACGTGCGCGTGACTCGCGATGACGCGCTTGCGGGGGAACCGGATGCGAGCGCCGACCTCATCCTGTTGAACCCGCCGTTCCACACGGGGGCGACTGTGCACAAGGGCCTTGCCGAGAAGCTGTTCAGGGCATCCGCTCGAGTGCTTCGTCCCGGCGGCGAACTCTGGACTGTCTGGAACTCGCACCTCGCATACCGACCTCAGCTTGAGCGCATCGTGGGCGAGACCCGCCAGATCGCGCGCGGTCCTAAGTTCACCGTCACGGCGTCGGTAAGGAAGCAAGCCGGCTGAATCGGTCTGCACGATCATAGGATCGAGCATGCAGAATTTTGACCAACAGCCCGGCGAGAGCCGTGAGGCATTCGTGCGTCGTTTCTCGAACCGGCCCGGGGTTGTCGCCGACGGGACGACGCTCGTGGATCTCTACAACCGTTGTGCGATGCTCCAGGACCGGATAGTCGCTCTGGAAGAACGCATCCAGCAGCTGGAGGCTGGAAGCTCCCGAGCCTCCTAGCCCCTCGGGTCGATGGGCGGCAGGGGGTTTGCGGCCTCATGCCGGAAGATCTCGTGCAACTGCTCGGGGGTGATCGGCTTGCCCGGCAAGGGAGCCCGCGCGCCGTCGGCTCGCAGCCCGTCGAGCACGATGCCCAACTGGCGCCCGAGCACCCGGTCGCGCTCTGACGGCGGCAGGTTCGAGTAGCTACCAATGCGGAACGCGGCGAACGTGATGTCGTTAGGGTTCACGTCGGTGCGCAGACTCCCCTCCGCCTGAGCGAAGTGCACCAGGTCGTCGAGTCGCTGCTCCCATTCCGAGGCGAAGCGATGCTCGTCATCGACAGCCACCATCCGGCGATTGAGACGGGGGATGGATGGGTGCTGCTGCAGCGTCTCCACGATGCCGGTCATGAGGGCCACGATGCCGTCCCACCCGGTGGTCTGCGCCGCGACGACCTCGGCGACAGGCTGCAGGTGTGCCATGGCCCGCGTGTAGACCTCCGGCACGAGGTCGTCGATCGAGGGGAATCGGCGGTACAGCGTGGCGCTACCGACCCCGGCGAGCTGAGCGAGTTCGGCCATTGTCGGGTCGACGTCGTGCGTCGAGTAGTACGTCTCGGCGGCCGCGAGGATTGCCTCCCGGCTGCGACGCACCTCGACGCGCTCTGCTCGCACTCGCGGGGGTGAGGTCACTGGGACAGTGTACGGGCGAATATCCCCTTCTGCCCCTTATGTGGGGACTTGACTCCAGATAAGCCAGAAAGTACTCTTCAGCAGACGGCGATCCTGCCGACCGTATTCGGGGGAGACCCACCAGGTGTTTGCACGCGCGTTACGTGATGTCGGCAGGTTCTATGGCCGGAGCTGGTGGTTCGTTGCTCTCGTGCAGCTCGTTGCGGGCCTGATCGTCGCGATCCCGCTCTCCCTCGTGGCGCAAGCCGCTAACCTCGTCGTCGCGGGCCAGGGCCAAGCCCTCGCCGCCACCGGCAATCTCTCCACGTTCACTGTGGTGTTTTTGCTTGTCGCCATCGTCGTGTGCCTGCCGCTCGGTCTCGTCGGACTCTCGGCCACAGTGCGCACTGTCAACGATTCCCTCGCTCGTCGTGGCCGGCGATTCTGGGCACCCTTCGCCGAGGGGTTCCGCAACATTCCCGCGCTCGCGGCAGCGGCATCCATCACCATCGTCGGCACAGGGCTGCTAGTCGTCCTGTCGCCCGTCTTCACTGCACTGGGGCTCATCGCACTGCTGCTCACGCCCGTGGTCGGGCTCATCCGCCGCCGTCGCGCCGGCTTCCTGAGCCGGTGGCCCGCTCTCGTCACGATCGCGTGGGCGGTTGCCCCGTTCGGGTTTGCGCTGCGCTTCATCGCGGGAGCGATGTTCTTCGCGCCCGCGATAGTGCTCGAGAACCTCGGGCCGATTGCGGCCTTGCGCGCGGGCGCAGAGGCGGCCAGACCGCGCCGTCTTCGGCTGGTTGGCTTCGTCGTTGCCGGCGTTCTCGCGAGCATCGTCTTGCAGATGGGCGCCTCGTGGGTGGGCTCGTTCCTCGAGGCCGCGGGAAGTCTCACGGCGCAGGTGCTGCTGCAGGTATTCCTGGTGGCGCTCCCCGCGGTTCTCGTGGCCGTTCTGTTCCGTCTCGGGCGGTCAACGAGCACGGATGGCTCGCTCCCCGCCTCTAGGACCGTTCCCTACGCGACCTCCGACTCCGCACTGCCGGCGCACCGCCGCCGTGTCACGACCACTGCCCCCGTTCTGGTTCGTCGCGTCGCCATCCTCATGCCGCTCGTCGTAGTCATCGCGGGCATCGGCCTCGCGCCGACCGTCGCGAACGCCGACCCCGCCGCACTCACGCTCACCGTCACCACGGCTATGGACACCACCGATGACGCCACTCTCGCGGTCCAAGCCGCGAACTGCGCGGCCGGGAGCGGCGAGTGTTCTTTGCGCGCCGCCGCCCGTGCCGCAGTGACAGCCTCTACGGGAGGCGTCAACGGCGCCATCGCAATCGTCTTCGCTGACTCGTACACGATTGCCCTCGAGGGTGCGCCCATCGCCTTCACCAACGTCGGAGCGACATCGGGCGGCGAGGGCGGCGGAGAGGGCGGCGAAGGCGGCGAAAGCGGTGGCGAAGGCGGTGGCGAAGGTGGTGAGGGCGGTGAGTCCGGCCCCGGCACCAGCGGAACCATCGTCATAAACGGCAGCGGTCACACGATTGTTCTCGATGGCCAGGATGTCACCCAAGTGCTCAACTTCCAGTCGAACTCCTGGGGGCTGCAACTGTCGAACGTGCAGATCTCGCGCGGTGCGGTCTCGGGCCCCGACGCGCTCGGTGGCGGGGTCAGCATCCTCTCGTCGTCCGCAAGCTACATCGACTCAGTAACCTTCGACGGCAATCAGGCCCAGGTCGGCGGTGGCGCCGTGTCGACGGCATATGGCCAACTCTCCATCGTCAACTCAACGTTCGCGAACAACAGCGCCGGAACCATTGGCAGTTCCGACTACCTTCTCGGCGGCGCCGACATCTACGCGCTCTACGGCGCCCAGGTCGCGATCAACAACAGCACATTCGCGGGCTACAACGGCGGGTCCATCCTCAACTGGGCGGCCGCAGGCGGCGCGGCAACCACGGTGAGCAACTCCCTCTTCGACCTGCGCGGCGGCACGAGCGTTGTTGCCTGCACCGGTGGCGGCATCACGGGCCTGTCGAACGTCGTCAGCGGTGACGACACGTCATGTGGCCCGGACACCATCTCCAACACCGGTCCGGCATTGAGCGACCTCCGGGTGCTCGACGCGGGCGGCCCCGCGGTCATGACCCTGGTCCCGTCCCCCGCAAACGCCGCGATTAAGTCCGTTGGCGGCAGCGGCGTGCCCTGTGCCCCAGTTGACCAGCGCGGCCTTACCCGCACCGAGGACGCGTGCGATGCCGGCGCCGTCGCCCTTGACCCGACCACGACGACTAGCCTCGCCTCGTCGCAGCCCGACTCCGTATTCGGCGCCGCCGTCACGTTCACCGCGACCGTGGGTCTCTCCGACGGCGGCTCGACGGTCGGTACCGGCGAGGTGTCGTTCAGCGTCGACGGAACCATCGTCACACCCTCGGTCTCGGTGGCCGATGGCGCGGCATCGCTCACTC
>Ga0247807_10000200_pt1 | contig 41325 bp, 41 predicted proteins | sample UWRJL074202C1_FD_179931 | JGI IMG/M metagenome (GOLD analysis project Ga0247807, IMG submission 179931) | Plant litter microbial communities from Arlington Agricultural Research Station in Wisconsin, United States - UWRJ-L074-202C-1 | ecosystem: Environmental > Terrestrial > Plant litter >...
AAAGCGCCAACATTGTGTTTGCCGATGCCGACCTCGAGAAGGCGGCAGCGACCGCGCCCTACGCCGTGTTCGACAATGCGGGCCAGGACTGCTGTGCGCGCAGTCGCATCCTTGTGCAGCGCAGTGTCTACGACCGTTTTCTCGAATTGCTCGAACCGGCGGTCAAGGGAGTGAAGGTGGGATCCCCCGGTAACCCCGCCACCGAGATGGGCCCGCTCGTCTCCCAGGCTCACCACGACCGGGTCTCGTCGTTTGTGACCGATGAATCACGTGTTGCGTTTCGTGGGACCGCGCCAGATGGGCCGGGATTCTGGTTCGCACCGACGGTCTTGCTGCCGGCATCCCGCACCGACCGCGCTGTCACCGAGGAAATCTTCGGACCGGTCGTCACCGTGCTGCCGTTCGAGGACGAGGCCGACGCGATCGCTCTTGCCAACGACACCACCTACGGTCTCGCCGGCTCGCTCTTCACCAATGACCTCGGTCGAGCTCTTCGCGTTGCGCGGGCAGTCGAGACGGGCAACCTGTCGGTGAACTCGCACTCCGCGGTGCGCTACTCCACCCCGTTCGGCGGGTTCAAACAGAGCGGTCTCGGGCGCGAACTTGGTCCCGACGCCGCGCAAGCTTTCACCGAGACCAAAAACGTTTTTATCAGTACTGACTAACGCAGCACCACCTAAACCAGCACCACCTAAACCAGCACGACCTCAACCAGCACCAACGAACTGCCCACCGAGCATCGATCACCACTGCACATCGTCACCACAGCACATCGTCACCACAGCGCCACGACCACCAAGGAGTACCCATGCCCGTCGCACCCATCGACCTCACCCAACGCCTTCGCGGAAAGGTCGCCGTGATTACCGGAGGCGCCAGCGGCATCGGCCTCGCCACCGCTCGTCGTTTTGCGGCCGAGGGAGCGACCGTGGTGATCGGCGACTTCAACGCCCTCACCGGTGAGGCGGCCGCCAAGCTGGTCGGCGGACTGTTCGTCCAGGTGGACGTCACGGACGAGGCGCAGGTCAACAACCTCTTCGACACCGCACAGGCCACCTATGGGTCCGTCGACATCGCTTTCAACAACGCCGGCATCTCCCCGCCCGAGGACGACTCGATCGAGACGACCGAGCTGCCGGCCTGGGAGCGGGTGCAAGACGTCAACCTCAAGTCCGTTTACCTCTGCTCGCGCGCGGCCCTGCGCCACATGGTGGCCCAGCAGCGTGGGTCCATCATCAACACCGCGTCCTTTGTCGCCGTGATGGGATCAGCCACCAGCCAGATCTCGTACACCGCGTCCAAGGGCGGAGTTTTGGCGATGACCAAGGAACTCGGAGTGCAATTCGCCCGCCAAGGCATCCGTGTCAACGCTCTCTGCCCGGGTCCGGTGAACACTCCACTGCTGCAGGAGCTGTTCGCCAGTGACGTCGAACGTGCGCAGCGTCGGCTGGTCCACATCCCCGTCGGCCGGTTTGCCGAGCCGGAAGAACTCGCCGCCGCGGTCGCCTTCCTCGCCAGCGATGACGCCAGTTTTATCACCGCGTCCACGTTCCTCGTCGACGGGGGCATCAGCTCTGCCTACGTGACCCCGCTGTAAACTGGGCGTTTTCCTGATGTGCCTGATGTGAATAGTGCAGTGACAGACAACCCCGCTCCCACCCCGCCCGTGTTGGCGACGTCCATGCCCTCTGTGCCTTCCACGCCCTCCGTGCCTTCCGCGGCCTCTGCGCCGGACGCGCACGACGATCGGCCCGCCGCATCCAGCCTCATCGACGATGCGCTGTTCCGGCCGGTGCGCAGCGGCAATGCGTTCGAAGACACCGTCGCGCGGCTGATGCAAACCATCCGACTCGGTTTTGTGGCGCCGGGGGAGGCGCTTCCGTCGGAGCGTGATCTGGCCGCGCGGTTGTCCGTCAGTCGGGACACGGTTCGGGATGCTATTCGCGAGCTTGCCGGCGCCGGCTACCTCGTCAGCAAACGTGGCCGTTACGGCGGCACTTTTGTGTCGGAGGAGCTTCCGGTTGTGCCCGTCACTGGCTTGCCCATGAGCCAGGACGAAATTGAAGACGTACTCGGGCTGCGGGGCATTCTCGAGGTCGGCGCCGTGCGCGCGGTTGCCGCCAAGTCTCTGACGGCTTCCGAGCGCGAGACGCTCTGGAATCGTCTCAAGGAGACCGCCGAGGCGAACCCGGAAGACTACCGGCGACTCGATTCCCGACTCCACCTGACGATCGGTGAACTCGCGGGCACACCGTCTCTTGTGCCGTTGCTCGCCGACAACCGCACCCGCGTCAACGCGTTGCTTGACTCTATTCCGTCGCTTGGTCCCAACATCCAGCACTCCAACGAGCAGCACGAAGCAATTGTGGTTGCCATCCTCACGGGCGATCCCGATCGGGCAGAGCGGGCCACGCGCGAGCACCTCGAAGGATCAGCGGCGCTGTTGCGCGGCTTCCTGTCGTAACACCACGGGCATCCCGAGCCGCTCTCGACTTAGACTAAAAACTCACAACGAAGTGAGGCGGAGTTATGAACGATCCACGCAGGCCCAGTGTTCTGATTGGCGAGTCCGTCGCTGCTGCCCACCACCGTGACGTTATTGCCCGCCGCGCGTTGCTCGCTGGTGTCGCCTCCTTTGCTCTCACTGCACTCGCCCTTGTTGGCGGCTTTGTGCTGCCCGCTGCCGTCGTTGCGTCCGTGTGGGCGACCGTGGGTGTGCTCAACCTCGTCGCCATCGCCGTTGCGGTGGCCGGAGTGCGCGGCGCACGCTGGGAGGAGACGCGGGAGTCCCATCGGGTGGCTCTGAACACCCTCGCGGCGGTGACCGGACTCGCTTGCTCGGTGGTCGCATTTGTGGCCGTTCTAATCGCGCGCCTGGCAGTGTAACAACCGCCATTTTTTAGGTGGGAAGTCCCTCCGAGAAGTGAGCTCAGCTTGCATCGACCCCCTCGTGTGCAGGAACGTTGCTGACTCGCTCCACTAACCGGAAGGAACACCCATGCTCACCATTACCGATAACGCCGCCACCGTCGTCAAGGACCTTGCCGGCCGCGCCACGGGAAGTCCCGCCGGTGGACTTCGCATTTCAGCCAGCGAGACGGATTCGACGAACTTCGACGTCACGATGATCCCCGCGCCGCAGCCCGAAGACCAGGTTGTGGAAAACGATGGAGCCCACGTGTTCCTCGAAAAGACGGCAGCCGAAGCGCTGGCCGACAAGGAGCTCGACGCGAACGTTGACGCCGAGGGTTCCGTTCGCTTCTCGGTGCTCGCGCGCGCCTAACCCGCGCCCCTCTGCAACGTGCTGCGGCCGCGGCGACCGATATCTCGGTTGCCGCGGCCGCAGAGGCAGTTAAGCGTCGATCTGTCTAAGAGCTAGTTGTCGAAAAGGTCAACCTCGTTGGACTGCTTCACAACGGTGCCGATGGCCACGGCGAGCGTGGCGATCCAGCTGACCCACAGAAGGATGGTGCGCCAATCGTTCGGTCCCTTGCGGGTGGCCTGGATGGTGCTGAACCCTCCGAAGATGGCGCTGATGATGGAGCCGTTGAAAATGAACTTGCGCACGTGTGTCTCCTCGAGTTGGGGGTGAATCCACGGTACCGCTCGTTTCGGTGACGAGCCAATCCGACCTGCCGCCATCGCGAGGCCTACCGCAAACCCCCAGCGTGGAGTAGGCCCGAGCGCACGATGCCACCGTGCACAGCACTAACACCGTGCGGTGGGCAGGTCGCGTTCACGGCGGACGCGGATTCGGGTGTGAAACGATGAATCATCGATCACCACCACGATCACACCATGCACTATCGACTTTGCTGGGACGCGCCGGACGACGGGGGAGCGTCAGTAGGGAGAGCTGGATGCCCTCGGAAATAACGTTCTCGCAATTTGGGGGCCCGGAGGTTCTCCAGTGGACCGCGGATGCGGAGATGCCCGAGCCGCTGCCGAGCCAGATTGTCATTGTGGTTCTCGCCGCATCGGCGTCCTCGTTTGATGCCCACCTTCGCCACGGCGACCTCATGGACTCCATCGTCACTTTTCTGCCGTCCGGCGCCGGCTTCGAGGCCGCGGGCATTGTTATTGCGCGCGGTAGGGCGGTTCGGGATGTCGAGGTGGGCGACGAGGTCTTCGGATTCACCGATACCGGCGCCTACGCCCAGTTCGCGGCCCTCACGACGTACGCGCGCAAGCCCGAGGGGATGAGTTGGCCCATCGCGGCATCCATCTCCAGCGCCACAACAACGGCATACCGCGTTCTTGATGAACTCGGACTCACCAGTGGTCAGACCCTGGTGATCACCGGGGGAGCGGGCGCAGTGGGGTCGTTTGCTGTGCAGATCGCTGTCTCCCGCGGTATCAGGGTGATCGCGACGGTCAGTGCGGCCGACGAAGCCTACGTTCGTACCCTGGGAGCGCAGACCGCGCGCTACGGCGATGGATGCTCCGACAGGATTCGGGCGCTGTCTCCCCGCGGCGCCGATGCCGCCTTCGATACTGCAGGGGTGCGTGTGCTGTCTGAGCTAGTGACACTGACCGGATCGCCCAAGCGGGTAATCACCATCGCCGATCCCACCGCGGCCACCTACGGTGTGCGGCTGAGTAACAGCCACGCGCAGTCGCGGTCGAAACAGCTTTTGCGTGACGTCGCCGAGCTTGTGACCTCGGGCGATCTCGAGGTGAGAATCGCGCGAACCTATCGCATGAGCGAAGCCGCGCAGGCCCATCGGGAGCTCGAAGCGGGAGAAGTGCATGGGCGTGTTGTTTTGATGAACGGAACTTGAAATCAATTCGCGTCGTATGATCATTCAGTGACCGATCCTCGAATTAAGCGAACTCGCGAGCACGTCCTCCGAACAGCGCGCCAAATGCTCGCCGAACCGGGCGGAGCGCCGCTGACCTTGAGCGCGCTGGCTGCGGAAGCTCAGGTTTCCCGCCGCACCCTGTATGTGCACTGGGGCACAATCCAACAGGTGATCAGCGATGCCGTCACTTTTGAGCAGGCGCGCGAGCCCCTGGACACCAGTGGTATGTCCCCGCGCGAGCTTCTTCGCTCGCTCCTGGTGGGCATCCGCACCTCGATTCACGATCCCGCGAGCAATGTTGCTCTCGCGACCATGTTGTCCCAGGCTGCACAGAACCCCGAAGCTGCCGAGGTAGTGCGCTCGACCGGTGCAGCCGGACACAGCCATTTCTCCGAACTGCTCGCGCCGACCAGCACGGAGCAGTACGCCCAGATCGTTGGCCCCCTGCTCTACGCCGAATTCGTCGGTCGTGCCCCTGCCTCAGACGAACTCGTTGACGAGCTCGTCGAGCGTGGCCTGCACATTCTGGGACTCGCGGTCAGCGAACCCGCGTAGCCCGCACGGGCCGCGTCAGCCACGGCTGCAGCAGCCGGGTCACAAAGGGCAACACCCAGTAGGCCATCAGCGGGGTAAGCACCGTGCAGGTGATGGCCACTTTGGCGAGCGTCATCAGGTCGTTCCATCCGGGAACCAGCGTGGTCACCGCGAGGGTGAACACCAGGTTGACCGGAAAAAACCCGAGCCAGATGCTGGTGGCCTGTTTCCAGCGCGGTGGGCGCACCACTTCGATGAGGGTAGGTTCGTCGGTCGCTGCATCATCGAACTCAGTGTGTGCCGCCGGTGCGTCGAACCAGCCCTCAATTCCCGTGCGGCGACTGACCTGCCTCTCTTCGACGAGTCCGTGTCCGCCGCGGAGCCACTCGGCGCGCTGGTCAGAAGTTTCCCAGTCGCCGAGGGTGGTCTCACTGCTGAAGCGGTAGAGCATGTGCCATTCGGTGGATGCCGCGGAGGCACGAACCCATCCCGACCCCAAAAATCCCGGCCAGGTGTTCGCCAGGTTCACACCGTTTTGCACCCACCGTGTCACCTCGGAAATGCGTCCGGGGTCAACACTGCGGGTGATGGAGACGGTGACCGGTGGAGAACTCATGTCTCCAGTATTCGTGGTCAACGTTTCCGCCGCGTGACGGGCGAGGCGTGACTACGTGACGGGCGAGGCGTGACCGCATGACGGGCGACGCGGTGAAACTACGCCGTGGGCTCGGTTTTTGGCTCGTCTGCGACATGGTGCAGCTCGTCGCCGACCGGACGCGGTGTCACGGGCGTGAGCTTGTCGCGCGCAAAGTCCACTGTTTCCTTGAGTAGCTCGAGGCGCTCCTGCTCGGTCTTTGCTTTGCGGGTGTTGATTTCCGCCACAACGGAACCGTTCCAGCCTTCACGCACCAGATGCTGCAGAACCTCAGCCACCGGCTCGCTTCCGCGTCCGGGGAGTAGGTGCTCATCGAAAATTTTGCCCTCGTCGAGGGATCCCGATCCGTCACAGAGGTGGACGTGACGAAGTTTGTCGCCCATCGACACCGCGAGCTCGAGCGAGTCGCGGCCGGCGAGGGAAGCGTGGGAGAAGTCGAGGGTCATCGAGTCGACGTCCATCGACGTGGGGTCCGAGCTCGGAGCGTAGGCCTTGAGGCTGCGGCCGCCGACCTTCCACGGGAACATGTTCTCGACGCAGATCTCCACGTCGTAGGTGGTGGCCGTCTGGCGCACAATACGTTCGAAGTCGCGGGCGTAGCTGGCCTGCCAGCGGAACGGAGGATGCACAACAACAGACTCCGCACCAACAGCGCGGGCCAGTTCTGCGGACTTCTCCAGTTTGATCTGCGGGTCGCGTCCCCACACGAAGTGGGTCAGCAGCAGTACCGGAGCGTGGATGGACAGTACGGGAAGCTGGTACTTGTCGACAAGCTTGAGGAGCCCCGCGGGGTCCTGAGTGGCTGTGTCGTTGGTGACCATAACTTCGACGCCGTCGTACCCGGCGAGGTGGGCAAGCCTAAAGGCGTGCTCAGGGGGTTGCGGGTATACGCAAGTAGTGCTCATGCCGACACGAATCATTGGACCAACTCTATTCACCCATCCTGAACGCGGAGTGTCCGGCCCGGAAATCCCCAGTGATTGCCCTGCTGGTAACGTGGGGAGAGCCTACCGGACAGGGTGCGCGCACACGTCCGAACGGAGCAGTCCAGACAATGACCGATGAAACAGCTACCCCCATGTATGACTTTGTGGTGCTCTCAAACCGCTTGCCCGTCGACCGGGTAGTGGATGAGAACGGCGAAGGCAGCTGGAAGCATTCGCCCGGGGGGCTTGTCACCGCGCTGGAGCCCGTGATGAAGGCCGCCGATGGCGCCTGGGTCGGTTGGGCTGGCCAGGCTGACCTCGAGTTTGAGCCGTTCGAAAGCGACGGCATCCACATCGTTCCCGTTCCTCTCAGTGAAGAGGACGTCGAGTACTACTACGAGGGCTTTAGCAACGACACCCTCTGGCCGCTCTATCACGACGTTATTGCGCCGCCGAGCTACCACCGCGAGTGGTGGGAGTCGTACGTCGCCGTCAACAAGCGGTTCGCCGAATCCGCCGCCGCAATTAGTGCTCCCGGTGCCGTTGTCTGGGTGCAGGACTACCAGCTGCAGCTGGTTCCGAAAATGCTGCGCGAGGCACGCCCCGACTTGACCATTGGGTTCTTCAACCACATCCCATTCCCTCCCTACGGCATTTACTCCCAGCTGCCCTGGCGCCGCCAGATCATCGAGGGCCTTCTGGGCGCCGACGTCATCGGATTCCAGCGCACCGCTGACGCCGGCAACTTCGCGCGCGCCGTCCGTCGCCTGCTCGGTTACGTCACCAAAACCACCAACATCGAGGTCCCGGGCGAGACCCCGCGCACGGTGATCGCCAAGGCGTTCCCCATCTCCATCGACTCGATGAGTTTTGAGGAACTCGCCCGCCAGCCCGACATTCAGGCCCGCGCGCAGGAGATCCGTGAAGGTCTCGGTAACCCCAAAACGATCATGCTCGGCGTCGACCGCCTCGACTACACCAAGGGCATCACGCACCGGATGAAGGCCTACGGCGAGCTCCTCGCCGAGGGGCGCCTCGATGTCGAAGACGTCACTCTGGTTCAGGTAGCGAGCCCCAGCCGCGAGCGGGTGCAGGCCTACATGCAGCTGCGCGACGAAATCGAACTCACTGTCGGCCGTATCAACGGCGACTACGCCACGATCAGCCACACCGCGATCAGCTACCACCACCACGGATACCCGCGCGACGAAATGGTGGCGCTTTACCTTGCCGCCGACGTGATGCTCGTGACGGCTCTGCGCGACGGAATGAACCTCGTCGCCAAGGAGTACGTCGCGACGCGCTTCGACGAGAGCGGTGTGCTGGTGCTTAGCGAGTTCACCGGTGCCTCCGACGAGCTTAAACGTGCACTACGAATTAACCCCCACGACATCGATGGGGTGAAGGATGCCATTGTGCAGGCCATCGAGATGAACAAACCCGAGCAGCGCAAGCGGATGCGGGCCATGCGCAAGCAGGTTCTCCGCAACGACGTTGCCCGGTGGTCGATCGACTTCCTGTCCGCACTGCGAGAGGCGGCCGATGCCCAGCCCGCCGAAGCAGACGAGGCACCCCTGGGGGAGCTGGGCTCGACAATTGATCGGATCCGCCGCCCGTGAGTACCAGTGAAAAAGGACTATCGCGTGAGCTCGTCGGCGCGCTGAACGAACTGGCGAGGGTGAAGCGACTACTGATCGCCCTCGACTTCGACGGCACGCTTGCTCCCGAAGTGGATGACCCCGAAAAAGCCCGCGCCATTCCCGAGGCCCGTGCCGCGGTGCTGCGCCTTCTTGCTCTCCCGAACACTCGGGTAGCCATGGTGTCGGGACGAGCACTCGCCAGCCTCGAGGCCGTGACCGACCTGCCCGACAACACCCTGCTTGTGGGATCCCACGGGGTGGAGATTCGTCTCGACAACGAAGACGATCATCTCCCGCTCGACGCGGCGGAGAAGCGCCGGGTCGACGCGCTCCACGACGTGCTCGGTGAGGTCGCCGATTCGTTCGACCAGGTCTGGCTCGAGCACAAGCCGCTTGGATTCGCGCTGCACACCCGATTGGCTACCGACCACAACACCCGTGTCGCTCACCTCGTTGCACTGAGCGAGGCACAGGCGGAGATCGACGACCTCAAGATTCGCGAGGGCAAAAATGTCCTCGAGTTCTCGATCCGCTCAACCACCAAGGGCGAGGCCGTGGAACACCTTCGCGGATACACGTCGGCCGACGCCGTGTTCTACGCTGGCGATGACGTCACCGACGAAGACGCGTTCGCCACACTGCAGCCGCACGATGTGGGACTCAAGAGTGGAACGGGCGAAACGCTTGCGGCCTATCGCGTTCCCAGTCCGCTGCAGGTAGCCCAGGTTCTGGCGCTGCTCGCCGACTACCGCGAGGGCGGTCGGCACGAGCAGTAGTTCTGCCGGGGCATCCACCCTGCACCACGCCGTACAGCCCACACCACACCGCGCTCGTTCATAACCGAACCGGCATAGATCCTCGTGTTAAGTGCGCACAGGACATTCATATAGATGCGTCAGGTAGAATACAGGTGCGGCTTTAGGACCTCCCGAGTACTCCCCAGCGACGTGTACTCGCCGCACTGACGCACTGGGAGGCCGTTATGATCGCGCTCCTCGCCGCGTTCGCAGTAGCCTCGGTGGCCCTGATTCCCCTGACGCGCTTCCTTGGCCGTCGAATCTTTCTTGTTGCGGCACTCGTGCCGCTCGCTGCGTTCGTATTCACTCTTTTCCAGGGACCGACGGTTCTCGCCGGCAACGTGGTTTCGGAGTCCTATCAATGGGTTCCCGAACTTGGCCTCGCGCTCTCCATGCGGATGGACGTGCTCTCCTGGGTGATGACCCTCATCGTCACCGGTGTGGGCAGCCTGGTTCTCGTCTATTGCGCGCGCTACTTCTCCACGGGTGAAGAGGCGCTGGCACGATTCGTCGCTACTCTCCTGGCCTTCGCCGGAGCGATGTACGGCCTCGTTCTCGCCGACGACGTGTACCTCCTCTTTATCTTCTGGGAAGCAACGAGTGTTCTTTCCTACCTGCTGATCGGCCACTACACCGAACGCAAAGCCAGCCGCGGCGCCGCGCTCCAGGCACTCCTCGTCACGACCCTCGGCGGTCTCGCCATGCTGGTCGGACTGGTTCTGCTCGCCGTCACCACGGGAACCGCGAGCCTCTCAGGAATCATCGAGGCTGCGCCTGAGGGCCCCCTCGTGATTGTCGCGATCCTGTTGGTGCTGGTCGGTGCGCTGTCGAAGTCAGCCATCTTCCCCTTCCACTTCTGGCTGCCCGCCGCCATGGCCGCGCCAACCCCGGTCAGCGCGTACCTGCACGCCGCCGCGATGGTGAAGGCCGGTATCTACCTCATCGCCCGCATGGCTCCGGGCTTCGCCGAGACACCGGGGTGGCGCGAGACCCTGGTTGTGCTCGGTGTGGTCACGATGCTTCTCGGCGGCTGGACCGCTCTGCGCCAGACCGACCTCAAACTCGTCCTCGCGCACGGAACGGTCAGCCAGCTCGGCTTCCTCACCGTGGTGGTGGGATACGGTACCCGCGCTACGGCCCTCGCCGGTCTCGCCCTGCTGCTGGGGCACGCGCTGTTCAAGTCCACCCTCTTCCTCGCGGTGGGCATCATCGATCACCGCGCAGGCACCCGCGACATGCGACGTCTGTCGGGCCTCGGTCGTGAGGCGCCCGTGTTGGCCACGATCTCCGCACTCGCGCTGCTCTCCATGGCAGGGTTGCCGCCGCTGCTGGGCTTCGTCGCGAAAGAGGCGGTGTTCACCGCGTTGTTGGAGGATGCCGAGGCAGGCGCGTTCCTTGGGTGGGTTGCACTCATCGGTGTGGCACTCGGGTCAATCTTGACCGTGGCGTACAGCGCGCGCTGGTTCTGGGGCGCGTTCTTCCGCAAGAAGGACGTCGACACAGTGCGTCCGGTCCACGAAAACATCGACTTCCTTCTCGCGCCAGGGATCCTCGCCCTCAGCGGTCTGGTGCTCGGCATCTTTGCGAACGTTGTTGACCCGTCGGTGTCGCTCTACTCGAAGCAGTTCCCGGCCGGCTCGGGGGAGGACTACCACCTCGCGCTCTGGCACGGGTTGGAGCCCGCCCTGGCGATCTCGGCCGTGACCCTGATCGCCGGACTACTGCTCTTCCGGGCACGCGGCCGCCGCATTGTGGTGGGCCCCGGGTCCCGGTACTCCGCGACCGACGCGTACGGCGCGGTGATGGGGAGCATCGACCGCACCGCGGCCCGCACCACCGGCATCACCCAGCGAGGCTCCCTGCCCTTCTACCTCGGGGTAATCCTCGCCGTATTTATTGCCGCACTCGGCACCACCCTGATCTTCAACCGCACCTGGCCCAGCGACATCCGACTCTGGGACTACCCGGCGCAGCTCGCCATCGGTGTTGTGATGATCATCGGTGCGTTCGCCGCCACCCGCGCGACCAAACGCTTCCAGGCGGTTGTGCTTGTTGGTGTCACCGGGTTCGGGATGTCCGCAATCTTCGCCCTCCAGGGCGCCCCCGACCTGGCGCTGACCCAGATCCTCGTTGAGACCATGACTCTCGTTGCGTTTGTCCTGGTGCTGCGCCGACTGCCCGCCCGACTCGGTGTCCGCAATGGATCGGGGCACCGCGCCATCCGTGCCGCCATCGGTATCGGTGTTGGTGTGGTGATGGCGCTCGTCGCGCTGGTTGCCCTCGGCTCCCGCAGCGAGCTGCCGATCTCCCTCGAGTGGCCCGAACTGGCGTACACCCAGGGCCACGGAACCAACGTTGTCAACGTGGTGCTTGTCGACCTCCGCGGCTGGGACACCATGGGGGAGCTGTCGGTCATCATCGCCGCGGCGACCGGTGTGGCCAGCCTGATCTTCCTCCGTACCCGTACCGATAACCTTCCGCGCGAATCGGGTACCTCCTCACGCAAAACCCTCCGCGCCCGGATGGCCGTCGACACCACCAGCGGCGACGGTGGACGCGGTGCCTGGCTGCTTGCCGGCCGCACTCTGGCGACGCGCAACCGGTCGATCCTGCTCGAGGTGGTGGTGCGACTGATCTTCCACTCGCTCATCATCCTGTCGATCTACCTGCTCTTCGCCGGTCACAACGCTCCCGGCGGTGGCTTCGCGGCGGGACTCGTCACCGGGCTCGCCTTCACCGCCCGGTACCTCGCGGGCGGGCGGCACGAGCTCGCCGCCGCAGCGCCGTTCGACGCGGGCAAGGTGCTCGGCACCGGGCTCACCATCGCGGTGGGCACGGCACTGGTTCCGTTGTTCTTCGGGGTGGATGCTCTGACCTCCACCTGGATCGAGGGGGAGGTGTGGCTGTTCGGACACCTTGAGTTCGTGACGTCGACCTTCTTCGACATCGGTGTCTACTTTGTGGTCATCGGTCTCGCGCTGGATGTCCTCCGGAGTCTCGGCGCCGAGGTTGACCGCCAACAGGAAGAAGATGTCCGCGAATCTGAGTCCGACCGAGAGGAGGCAAAGTCATGAGCGTCTCCCTTGTTCTCCTCGTTGTGATGGCCGTGATGTACGCCTGCGGGGTCTATCTCATGCTCGAACGCAGTATGACCCGGGTTCTTCTCGGCTTCCTGCTGGTCGGTAACGCCACCAACCTCCTCATCCTGATCATGGGCGGCCAGTCTGGTTTCGCCCCGATCCTTGGCAACGGGGTGACGGTCGATGAAATGAGCGACCCCCTGCCGCAGGCACTTATCCTCACCGCAATCGTGATCACGTTCGGAGTTTCCGCTTTTCTTATGGCCCTCATCTATCGCTCCTGGCGACTCTCGAAGGACGACGATGTGGACGACGACCTCGACGACGTCGCCATGCGCGAGAGCGACGGGGTAACCGGCGAACAGATCGACTTCGACTTCCCCACCGATCCGACCAATGACACGGAGTTCGGCGAACGCGCCGAAGCCGCGGTCACGGATGCGCGCCACCTCGAACGGTCCGACGAAGCTGCTGCGGCCGACGCTGCCGACAGCTCGGTGAGCCCCGGGGAGGAGAAGCGATGAATTCGCTCGTACCCCTCGTAGTGATGCTGCCCTTGATCGGTGCAGCATCGGCCCTGATCCTCGGCGGTCGCCCCCGCGCCCAACGCCTCGTCACCCTGGTGGTTCTTGCGGTCGTTCTGGCAGTCAGCATTGTCATGCTGGTTGTGGTGGATGCCGATAAACCACTCATGATGGAAGTGGGAGGCTGGGAAGCCCCCTTCGGCATTGTGCTCATCGTCGACAGGCTGACGGCCCTGATGCTTGTTGTCTCGGCATCCGTGCTTCTGGCGGTTCTGATCTTCTCGGCCGGCCAGGGCATCGCCGATGGCGACGACGAAACCCCGGTGTCGATCTACTACCCGACCTATCTGATCCTCGCCACCGGTGTGTTCAATGCGTTCATCGCCGGCGACCTCTTCAACCTGTACGTCGGGTTCGAAATTCTGCTGGTCGCCAGTTACGTTCTGATCACCCTCGGCGGCACCGAGGCCCGCATCCGTGCGGGAGTCACCTACATCGTGGTGAGCCTCATCTCGTCGATGTTGTTCCTCGCCTCGATTGCCATGATCTACGGCGCCGTGGGCACGGTGAACATCGCGCAGATCTCCGTGCGGATGGCCGACATCCCGGTCGACGTGCAGATTATGTTGCACGGGATGCTCCTGGTCGCCTTCGGAATCAAGGCGGCGGTATTCCCCCTGTCGTTCTGGCTGCCTGACTCCTACCCGACCGCACCCGCCCCGGTGACGGCGGTGTTCGCCGGTTTGCTGACCAAGGTCGGCGTCTACGCGATCATCCGTACCGAGACGATCATCTTCCCGGGCTCAGAACTGAACCCCGTGTTGATGGTGCTCGCGTTACTGACGATGGTGGTGGGGGTGCTCGGCGCCGTGGCGCAGGCCGACATCAAGAGGCTGCTGTCGTTCACCCTGGTGAGCCACATCGGCTACATGATCCTGGGTGTGGCGCTCGGCACAGCGGCAGGTACCTCGGCCGCGATCTTCTACATCGTCCACCACATCGTGGTGCAGACCACCCTGTTCCTTGCGACAGGACTCATCGAGCGCACGGGAGGCACCACCTCCATCAACAAACTCGGTGGCCTGCTGAAAGCCTCGCCACTGCTCGCTCTGCTGTTTTTCATCCCGGCGTTGAACCTCGGGGGCATCCCGCCATTCTCCGGATTTATCGGAAAACTCGCCCTGTTCGAAGCGAGTGCCGAGCAGGGAACCGCGCTGTCGTACACCCTCATCGGTGCCGGCGCGCTGGTCTCGCTGCTCACGCTCTACGCGCTGATGAGAGTCTGGAACATGGCCTTCTGGCGACCGGCCGCTGACGTTGCGGGGTACGAATCGACTCTGCTGACGAACGTGTCCGAGGCGCCGAACGCTCCCGCCGTGCAGAAGACCCGCACCACACCGCGTCTGATGGTGGGTGCGACTGCGGCAATGGTGGTGCTCAGTGTCGCACTGACCGTCTTCGCTGGCCCCCTCTTCGCGCTGAGTACGCGAGCGGGGACCAACCTCGAGGGTCCGGGCACCTACGTGGACATCGTTTTCCCGGGAGGCTCCGATGAGTGAAAAACGTCGCGAGAAGACCCGCGTCCGCCGCAGGATCTGGCAACAGTTGCCGCTCATCGTGGCCCTGGTGGTGCTCTGGGCACTGCTGTGGGGGTCGTTCTCACTGCTCAACATTGTGACGGGTGTGCTGCTGGCCATGCTGGTGATGCGCGTGTTCTACCTGCCGCCGGTCGAGCTGTCTGGGCGGTTTAACCCGCTCTGGTTCCTCGTGTTTCTGGTCCAGTTCCTTGGCGAGCTTGTGTACGCGTCGTTCCAGGTTGGATTCCAGGCGCTCAGCCCGCGCGGTGTGACCTCGAACTCAGTGATCGCCGTACAACTCATTACCCGGTCGGACTTCCTGCTGACCCTCACCGCCATCGCGCTGTCGCTGGTGCCCGGCTCGATTGTGGTCGAAGTTGACCGCGAGAAATCCATCTTGTTCCTCCATGCCCTGAACACCCGCACCCAGGACGACATCGACAAGGCCCACAACCGTGTGCTCGAGGTCGAGGGCCGTCTGGTGCGTGCGCTCGGGTCGAAAGACGATGTTCGGAGGATGTCGAAATGACACTCATCTCGGTGCTGTTCCTCATTGCAGGAGTCCTGTTCGCCGCCGCCGCGCTGTTTATCCTTTACCGGATTGTGGTGGGCCCGTCGATTCTCGATCGGATGATCGCCTCCGACGTGTTGCTGACGACGTTGATCCTCGTTGTGGGAGCGGAGATGGTCTACAACGGTCACACCCGCACCATCCCCGTGATGCTGGTGCTGGCGTCCACCGCCGTTTTCGCCACGGTAGCCGTCGCCCGGTACGTGTCAAAGCAGGACAAACTCGCTCCCGATGCGTTCACCGCCTCCGACCCGCAGACGGTCTCTGAGGCTGTCAAGGAAGAGGGCGTCACTGGCACCGCTGTCGACGACGAGTCCGTCACGAACGAGTCAGTAACGGAGAAGGACAGATGACGCTCTACGAGATCCTCGATCTCCTCGCGGCGATCTGCGTGGTGCTCGGCGCGTTCCTCTCGCTGCTCGCGGGAGTGGGCCTCTTGCGCTTCCCCGACGCGCTGAGCCGACTCCACGCCGCAACAAAACCGCAAATCTTGGGACTGCTGTTTGTGCTGACCGGGATCGCGCTCGAGGCACACAGTTGGTCAACGTTGCTGGCCCTCGCGCCTGTGCTGCTCTTTCAGATGCTCACCGCTCCCGTGTCCGCTCACATGGTCGGCCGCGCGGGATACCGCACGGGCAATTTCCGGAAGGAACTGCTCCTCGTCGACGAACTCGAAGAAGCCGTGGATCGCGCGACACTCGAAGCCGAGAAAGAGTCGCGAGGCGGTGGCCACGCGTAAACGCGCGTCGTCCGTGGGTTCTACACTCGTAACATGCCTGACACATCCACTCAGTCGTCCACACAGTCGCCCGACATCAAACCTCGCTCCCGTGTAGTTACCGACGGTATTGAGGCCACCACTTCGCGAGGAATGCTCCGCGCAGTCGGAATGGGCGACGCTGACTGGGACAAGCCCCAAATTGGTATTGCCAGCTCGTGGAACGAGATCACGCCCTGCAACCTGTCGCTCGCCCGCCTTGCGCAGGCCGCGAAGGAGGGTGTGCACGGCGGTGGCGGGTACCCGCTGCAGTTCGGTACCGTCTCCGTGTCCGACGGCATCTCAATGGGCCACGAGGGAATGCACTTCTCCCTCGTCAGCCGTGAAGTGATCGCCGACTCCGTTGAGGTCGTTATGCAGGCCGAGCGCCTGGACGGCTCAGTGCTGCTCGCCGGCTGTGACAAGTCGATCCCCGGCATGCTGATGGCCGCGGCTCGCCTCGATCTGTCGAGTGTGTTCCTCTACGCCGGGTCCATCGCCCCGGGCTGGGTGAAGCTCTCCGATGGCACCGAAAAAGACATCACCATCATCGACTCCTTCGAAGCTGTCGGCGCCGTCAAGGCGGGTCGTATGAGCGAAGCCGACGCCAAGCGCATCGAGTGTGCGTTCGCCCCAGGTGAAGGTGCCTGCGGCGGTATGTACACCGCCAACACGATGGCATCGGTTGCCGAGGCCCTCGGCTTGAGCCTCCCCGGCTCCGCGTCTCCGGCATCCGCTGACCGTCGCCGCGACTACTACGCGCACCGCTCCGGCGAAGCCGTGGTGAACCTCCTGCGCCTCGGAATCACCGCCCGCGACATCCTCACGAAAGACGCCTTCGAAAACGCCATCGCCGTAGCCATGGCCCTCGGTGGATCGACCAACGTCATCCTTCACCTGCTCGCCATCGCTTACGAAGCCGAAGTCGAGCTCACCCTGGACGACTTCAACCGCATCGGCGACAAGATCCCTCACCTCGGTGACCTCAAGCCCTTCGGCCAGTACGTGATGAACGACGTCGACCGTCACGGCGGCATCCCCGTCCTGATGAAGGCGCTCCTCGACGCAGGCCTGATGCACGGCGACGCGCTGACCGTCACGGGTAAAACCCTCGCCGAGAACCTCGCCGAGCTCGACATCGCGCCGCTCGACGGCAAGGTGCTCCGTACCCTCGACAACCCGATCCACGCCTCCGGCGGACTCACCGTGCTCAAGGGCTCGCTGGCCCCCGAGGGTGCCGTGGTGAAGACCGCGGGATTCGACGCCGAAATCTTCGAAGGACCGGCGCGGGTGTTCGAGCGCGAACGCGGCGCCATGGACGCCCTCACCCGCGGTGAGATTAAGTCAGGCGACATCGTTGTCATCCGCTACGAAGGCCCCAAGGGCGGCCCGGGTATGCGGGAGATGCTGGCCATCACTGCGGCCATCAAGGGCGCTGGGCTCGGCAAAGATGTACTACTGTTGACGGACGGGCGATTCTCAGGCGGCACAACCGGACTGTGTATCGGCCATATAGCTCCCGAAGCGGTCGACGCAGGTCCGATCGCCTTCGTTCGCGATGGTGATCTTATACGGGTCGATATCGCAGCTCGCTCGCTTGACCTACTGGTCGACCCCGCAGAGCTGGAAGCTCGCCGCAACGGCTGGGCTCCTCTTCCCCCGCGCTACACACGTGGTGTCCTCGCGAAATATTCGAAGCTCGTGCACTCCGCAGCGGAGGGCGCGGTTACCGGATAACCGTGCGCTCCTTCACGAACCCGCAGAAAGACTCGTAACCAATGTCCACGGAAACCTCTCCCGTGCCACCCGCTCCGCGTCCTGGCAGGCTCCTGCATGCCGAACCGGAAATGCTCACCGGCTCCGGCGCAATCCTGCGCACCCTCGAACACCTTGGCGTCACAGACGTCTTTGGTCTTCCCGGGGGCGCCATCATCCCCTTCTATGACGAACTCATGGCATCGACGTCGATCCGCCATATCCTCGTCCGTCACGAGCAGGGCGCAGGCCATGCCGCCGAGGGCTACGCGGCGTCGCTGGCCGGCACGGTTGGTGTTGCCATCGCGACATCCGGCCCCGGCGCCACCAACCTGGTGACGGCGATCGCCGATGCGCACATGGACTCCGTGCCGCTGCTGCTTATCACCGGCCAGGTCTTCTCGAACTCGATGGGTACGGATGCGTTCCAGGAGGTCGACATCGTGGGAATCACGATGCCGATCACCAAGCACTCGTTCCTGGTCACCGACCCCGCCGACGTGCCTGCCACCCTGGCGGCGGCGTACCACATCGCCTCGACGGGTCGCCCCGGCCCTGTGCTGGTGGACATCACCAAGGACGCCCAGCAGAAGAGTGCGCCGTTCATCTGGCCTCCCAAGCAGGACCTCCCCGGCTACCGTCCCGTCACCAAAGCCCACGGCAAGCAGATCCAGGCGGCAGCCCAGCTGCTGGCCGAGGCCAAGCGCCCCGTCTTCTACGTCGGAGGCGGAGTCATCCGCGCTCGCGCATCGGAAGAATTGCTGAAGCTCGCCGAGAAGGTCGGCGCCCCCGTGGTGACCACCCTGATGGCCCGCGGTGCGTTCCCCGACTCGCACCCTCAGCACCTCGGGATGCCCGGAATGCACGGCACGGTCCCGGCCGTGCTGGCGATCCAGGAGAGCGATCTGCTCATTTCCCTCGGCGCCCGGTTCGACGACCGCGTGACCGGCAAGGTCAGCGACTTCGCACCCGACGCCAAGGTGGTGCACGTCGACATCGACCCCGCGGAGATCTCCAAGATCCGTTTCGCGGATGTGCCGATCGTGGGCGACGCCAAAGAGGTCATCTCTGACCTCATCACGGCCTGGGACGACACGATCACCCACACCACCTCCGACATTTCGGAGTGGTGGACTCGCCTCACGGCGCTGCGCGAGCAGTACCCACTCGGCTACGACCTTCCGACCGACGGCCTGCTGTCGCCGCAGATGGTCATCGAGCGCATCGGCCAGATGACCGGACCGGAGGGCGTCTACGCCGCCGGTGTCGGCCAGCACCAGATGTGGGCGGCGCAGTTCATCAAGTACGAGCGCCCGAACTCCTGGCTCAACTCGGGCGGAGCCGGCACCATGGGCTACGGCGTTCCGGCCGCGATGGGCGCCAAGGTTGCGAACCCCGACCGTGTGGTCTGGGCGATCGATGGTGACGGATGCTTCCAGATGACCAACCAGGAGTTGGCCACCTGCACGATCAACAACATCCCGATCAAGGTCGCGATCATCAACAACTCCTCGCTCGGGATGGTGCGCCAGTGGCAGACCCTGTTTTACGAGGGCCGGCACTCCTTCACCGACCTCAACACGGGTCACATTGGGGATGGCACACAGACCCAGATGATCCCCGACTTCGTCAAGATGGCAGACGCGTACGGCGCCCTCGGCATTCGGGTGACCCGCGCCGAAGACATCGACGCCGCCATCCAGCTCGCGCTGGACACCAACGATCGCCCCGTGGTGATCGACTTTGTGGTCAGCCGCGACGCGATGGTTTGGCCCATGGTGCCGCAGGGTGTGGGTAACTCCTCCGTGCAGTACGCCCGCGAACACGCCCCCGAGTGGGAAGAGGAGTAAACCCATGAGCCATCACGTTCTCTCCCTTCTCGTCGAAGACAAACCGGGTCTGCTGACCCGTGTTGCCGGCCTGTTCGCCCGCCGGGGATTCAACATTGAGTCCCTCGCCGTGGGCAAAAGCGAGATCGAAGGCCTGTCGCGCATCACCGTTGTGGTGGATGTCGAAGAGCTTCCTCTCGAGCAGGTCACCAAGCAGCTCAACAAACTCATCAACGTCATCAAGATCGTTGAGCTCGAGCCGTCGCAGTCCGTCACCCGAGAGCACCTGCTCATCAAGGTGCGTGTCGACAACGTCACACGTTCGCAGGTTCTCGAAGCAGTAAACCTGTTCCGCGCGCGTGTGGTTGATGTGGCCACCGACGCTCTTGTTATTGAGTCCACGGGCGACAGCGGCAAGATCCAAGCTCTGCTCAAGGTGCTCGAGCCCTACGGCATCAAGGAGATCGCCCAGAGCGGGCTTCTCGCCATCGGCCGGGGCAGCAAAAGCATCACCGAGCGCGTCTTCAAGAACTAGCACCTCCGTGGCATCCCGCCGCACCCCCGCACTTCACGACCGACACGACCAACCAACAAGGAGAACCACGAAGTGACCGAAATCTTCTACGACAAAGACGCCGACCTCTCACTGATTCAGGCCAAGAAGGTAGCCGTCATTGGCTACGGCTCGCAGGGCCACGCCCACGCGCAGAACCTGCGCGACTCCGGTGTTGAGGTAGTTGTTGGCCTCAAGCCCGACTCCAAGTCGAAGGCCAAGGCTGAAGAAGCTGGCTTCACGGTGCTCACCTCCGGCGAGGCTGCGGCCTGGGCCGACGTTATTGTGATCCTCGCGCCCGACCAGAGCCAGCGTCACCTCTACGCCGACGACATCGCCGCGAACCTCTCCGAGGGCAAGGCCATCGTCTTCGGTCACGGCTTCAACATCCGCTTCGGCTACATCACCGCCCCCGCTGGTGTCGACGTGCTTCTCGTTGCCCCCAAGGGCCCGGGTCACACCGTTCGTCGCGAGTACGAGGCCGGCCGTGGCGTTCCCGTCATCGTCGCCGTTGAGCAGGACGCTTCGGGCTCCGCCTGGGACCTCGCCTGGTCGTACTCCAAGGCAATCGGTGGCCTTCGTGCCGGCGGTATCAAGACCACGTTCACCGAAGAGACCGAAACCGACCTGTTCGGTGAGCAGGCCGTTCTCTGTGGTGGAACCTCGCAGCTCGTTCAGTACGGCTTCGAGACCCTCATCGAGGCTGGTTACCAGCCGCAGATCGCCTACTTCGAAGTTCTTCACGAGCTCAAGCTCATCGTTGACCTCATGTGGGAGGGTGGCATCGCCAAGCAGCGTTGGAGCGTTTCCGACACCGCTGAGTACGGCGACTACGTCTCCGGCCCCCGCGTCATCGACCCGTCGGTCAAGGACAACATGAAGGCCGTTCTTGCGGACATCCAGTCCGGTGCATTCGCGAAGCGTTTCATCGACGACCAGGATGCTGGAGCTCCCGAGTTCCTCGCGCTCCGCGAGAAGGGTGCTGCGCACCCCATCGAGGCAACCGGTAAGGAACTGCGTTCGCTCTTCTCCTGGAAGCAGCAGGACGCGGACTACACGGATGGCTCCGCTGCCCGCTAGTTCGGCCTGATCCTTCTGGATCGCTTGAACTACGAGAACTACAAGAACTACAAGCACTTCAAGAACCATCAGAACGGCCGTTCCGTGGCATGTGTCACGGAGCGGCCGTTTTGTTGTGCCAGAACTGATGCCGGAGCATCCACCCGCCGCCGCCGCCGCCGCCGCCAGCCTGCCGCCCGACCGCTCCGCCGCCAGCCCGCCCCGCAGCGCCCCGCTCCGCAGCGCTCCGCAGCGCCCCGCAGCGCTCCGCTGTGTCGCCGATCTCGAATCGACCCACGGCATGGCAGGCTTACGCGAAACGCACTGCGTAGAAAGCTACGCGGGCGATAGTAGGGGGACGCACGATGCCGGGACGACACAGCGGTGAGGCGCAGCTCGAGCTGTCGCTCGCCGAGCAGATGCTGCTGCTGATGGAAGTACGCGATGGACAGCTGTTGTCCGGTGGCAGTCTCTCGGCTGCGGCCGCCCTGGTTGAGCTGGCGCTGGAGCGTCGTATCTCGTGCAAAGACCCGGAGCCGTCAACGAAGCTTCCGATGTCCCGCAAGCTTGTGGTGATCGACCCGAACCCGATCGGGATCGCCGAAGCCGACCGCGTGCTCGAACTGATGGTTGCCGACTCTAAGGCGCGCTCGTCCTACTCGATGGTCGCCCGGATGGCGGGTCCCGTCGACATAATCATCGGAAAGAGCCTTGCGGATCAGGGCTTGGTTGAGCGGCTCCATCCCAAGGGATTTGTGGACCACTCGCTGCGATACCGGCTACTCAATCGGGAGGCCCAACGCTCGGTGCGCGAGTCGGCGAGTGCGGTACGGGTCGCATTGGCGCACACAACTGACCCGCGACTCGGTGCGACCGTCGACCTTATTCGAAATGGTCCGGACCTGATGAGCGGTGAGGCGGGTTCTGGCCTCCAGCCCACTCTGTTATTCACGGGCTATCCCGACGATATTCGCGGCGTTATCGAGTCAATCCTCCGGGCAGCCGGTGTGGCGAACAGCGGCGCAAGCTAGCGCGCGGCGACGACTGACGGGTGGTGCACGAACCTCGCATAGACGCGCTTACGTCCGCGGCACATCGACCGCCGTCAGCGTCGCGAACTTCGGCGCGCGGTTGTCGCCCGACGATCTGCCCGTCACGCGGCGTCCGATCCAGGGCAGCACGTACTGGCGCCAATAGTCGGCGGTGCGCTGGGTGGGGATCGTGGGATGCTCGGTCGCAGCATCCGGAATCGGCACTCCGAGCGCCGACAGCACGTTGCCCGCGACCCGCTCGTGCCCACGCGAGTTGAGATGGAGTTTGTCGTGGGACCAGAACCGGATGTCGGCGAGTTCACTGTCTGCCCAGTTGTCGACGAACGTGACGTTCTTCTTCGGCAGCCGTTCGCGAATCGCCTCGGCGAGACGGTCGCCGCGTGCCTCGATCATGGGTCCCAGGGGGAGGTGCCGGGTCGGGTTGGCGCCGCTGGCGAGCAGGACGTGGATGCCCGCGTCGGTCGCTCGGTCGACCGCCGCTTCCAGCTGGTCGGTGATCGACGCGATGGACACCCGCGGGCGCATAATGTCGTTGCCTCCACCATTGATGCTGAGCAGTTGCGGGCGCAGTGCGATGGCGGCATCCAGCTGTCCGGCGACAATGGGCGCGAGAAGCCGGCCACGAATCGCGAGGTTGGCGTAGGTCACGGGCTCGAGAGAGCTCCGCGAGGCAGCGGCCAGTGCGAGCCCCAGCGCGACAAGGTCGGCCCAGCCGCGCACACGGCCGTCTGGGAGGTCGTCGCCCACACCTTCGGTGAAGCTATCTCCGACGGCGACGTAACTGGTGTAGATGTGACTCACCCTTCGATTCCATCACAGTTGTACGCCGTCAGTCGTCGATCCGCCAGCGGCCACCCGTGGGTTGCCGGTCGTCTGTGGTCCTCCGTCAGTCGTCGAGCCGGTTGCGGGCGGCGCGCTCGGGCAGTCCTCCCAGCACGGCGCGTTCGGCCTGGCTGCCGGGTTTGCGTCGCGCTTGATCCCGGATGCACTCGGTGAACTCTGCCGCAAAGCCGAGACGTGGCACCCGGGCGACTACACCATCGCGGATGTCTGGCGTCCAGGCATCCCACCCCGATCCGGACACATCAAGACTCGTCGCCCGCTCGAGAAGATGCCCCTCGGCGTCGAACGTGGGATCGACCTCCGACCACATGTGCCTCACGATGACTTCGCTCGCGCGTTCGCGGCGTGAAGTCGGCCAGCCCGCGCCGGCACCGAACACCCAGGCGACACGTCCGCCGGCCTCTTCGAAGGGGGCACTCACGCTGTCGAAGACAGGAACCAAACCGATGTCGTGCAGCATCGAGGCGACGTAGAGCAGCTCCGGGTCGAAGTCGATGCCTTCCGCGTGGCCGAGGGCTGCGGCGAAGGCGTGCGATCGCACACTGTGGTTGAGCAGGGCGGGGGATGCCATGGATCGTGCGACGTCCAGTGCGCGTTCGGCGATGTCCGTGGGTGGCGCGAGCAGGGCGTCGATGCTGAGGGTCGTCATGGATTCACCGTAGGGTGCGCGGCGAAGGGACACGAGTGGGTACTAAGACAACATTCGATACAAAACTGCCAACGGCGATTCAGGCCTGAAACCAGCGCCCCGCGCGCATCGCTTCTCGATCTGCTCCCGCGTAAATGTGCACAAGATTGGAGATCGCCCCATTTGCACGGCCGTGGTCGAGCTTCGTGAGAAACACTTCCACCTCATCCTCCGGAGCGAACAGGATCGTGTCGAGGTAGGTCGCGACCTCGTCGGGGCTCAGCTCGGTCGCCGCGAGCTGAAACGGGTGGTGCAGGGCCGCGAACAGCAAAAGATACCGGTCGTGGTCGCGCAGCGCTTCGAGGTGGCGCTCGGTGATCGGAAACACACAGTTGCGATCCATGTGGCCGCTGGCGACAAGCATGTCGAGGTTCAGCTGGTCGCCGTCGCGGAGCACCATCGACGCAAACTGGTCGCGTTTGTCCAACTCCAGAACACCGTTCATCCGCGTTCCCCTCCCGTCTTGTGTGAGGCACACTCTAGCGATGTCATGCTGGTGGGATGGCGGGTACAGAACGGGCGGTCGGCACGCCAGGTGATCCCGACGGACCACGCGATCCCGGCACGTCGCACGACCTCGGCACACCACACGATCCCGGCGCCGACACTACTCGTCGCCGGTTGGCAACCGCCGCCATGGTGGGTGTGGTTCTCTATATCGCCGTCGACGTGGTTCTGCAGTTCCTGCCCCCGCATTACAACCCCATCAGCGAAGCCGAGAGCAACCTCGCGGTGGGGCCGTTTGGTTGGATCATGAACCTCAATTTCCTCGCCCGTGCGGCGTTGAGTGGATGCGCGGTGGCGGCACTCGCCCGGGTGGGTTCCGCTACCCGGCTCCGCACCGCGGGACTCTGGCTGTTCGCCCTCGCGGGTCTGTGCTCGGCCGCCCTCGCATTTTTCGCCACGGATGTGGCGCCAGCGGGGGAGCACGGCGTCGCAACGACCACCACCACCGGGGCCATCCACCTCGCGCTGGCGACGGGTGGGTTCGTCGCGGCACTGGCCGCGTTCGCCCTGTTGACCGTGTGGATGCGCGGCGTTCCGGCGCTGCGGGGTGGCTATCGCTCGGCCCAGGTGTTCCTGGTGATCGCGGTCGTCGGCATCCTCGGTCTGGGAGCATCCATCGCCTTTGTGCCCGGGGTACTCGGCCTCGCTGAACGGTTCTGCCTCGCCGGGATCCTCGGGTGGGCGTTTGTAGTCTGCGCGGCGGTGCGGCGGGTCTAACGCGTGAGTATCAACCGCGACAGCCCGCTGAGCTCCACCATCGCGTGGTCCGGTTCGGCAATGACCGTCATCAGTACGTCTTCGCAGTGACTGCACCGCACCACAAAACCCATCGGGTCGACAAACACCCGCGCTTCAGCGAGCACCGAGGTGTCCCCGCAGCCCGCACAGGTGCCCTTCGCACACGTCACGTCGACGGAGAACATCTCCGACAGCGGACCTGCCAGGGCGTTTCCATCAACGTGAGTGGACATTATTTGCCTCCGAACCGTTCGGTTTTGACGGTGTTGGGATTGTGTCCGAGTTCGACCAGAATGTCGGCCACGGTTTCCACAAACCCCGTTGGCCCACAGACAAACACGCTGGGGGCATCGCTGGCGGCGAAAGTTGACGCCTCCATGGCATCCCGATTCACCCGACCGGGCAGCACAGGCCAGTCGACCGGCGCCTGGCGGGTATAGACAAACGTGATGTCGATCGTGGGGGATGCCCCGAGGGCACGCAATTCGTCGACAAAAAACACGTCTTCCGGCGTACGCACGGAATAGAGCAGCCGGAAGGGAACCGTGCTGCCGGAGTCCTGGTGCGAGCGGATCATGGCCATCAACGGCACAATGCCGGAGCCACCACCGATCAGTTGCACGGGTGCCGTGTCGGTTGGACGCCAGACGAACCAGCCGCCGAGGGGACCACGCAGTTCGAGCTCGTCGCCCGCGCGAAGTTCGTCCACCAGGTAGGGGGAGACTTCGCCGTCGGGCAATTTGTCGACAGCGAGTTGCACCTGGGGTGCCGACCCCGCCGAGGCGAGCGAGTACGAGCGCACCGCGGTGTATCCGTCGGGTGCGGTCAGGCGGACGTCAACGTGCTGGCCGGCGATGTTGCCGGGCCAGTCTGGAATGGTGATGAGGATGCTCCGGGCAGACGCCGTCTCAGTGTGAGTCTCTGTGACAACGCCCACCTTCCAAACCCCGCTCACCAATACCGCTGCTCGAGCCAGGGATCACCATAGATGTGGTACCCGTTTTGCTCCCAGAATCCGGGATCGTCGCGACTGTGCATCCGGAGTCCCCGAATCCATTTGGCGCTCTTCCAGAAATAGAGGTGGGGGATGAGGAGGCGTGCGGGGCCGCCGTGTTCGGGTTCGAGGTCTTTGCCGTCGAACTCGAACGCGATCCAGGCCTTGCCACCGAGCAGGTCGGCGAGCGGCATATTGGTGGTGTATCCGCCGTAGGAGTGCGCCATCACGTACTCGTTGGTGGTGTCGATGTCCTTGAACAGAGTGTCGAGCGACACCCCGCGCCACGACGTACCGAACTTCGACCAGCGCGTTACGCAGTGGATATCCGTGTGGATGTCTTCGATGGGGAGCGCCTTGAGCTGCTCCCAGGTCCAGGTGGTGACGAGCCCGGATTCGGTTTCAATGGTGAATCCCCAGTCAGCGGTATCAACGACCGGAGTAGGCCCCGCAGACAGTACCGGGAAGTCCTCGGTGAGGTACTGCCCGGGCGGGAGGTCGGGATTTTCTTCCCGCCTGCGCCCGAAGAAACCGCGTGAGATAACAGCCATTCTGTGCTCCTTCGGTTGTGATTACCCTAGCCAACGTCATGTATGAAGTCAGCAGGTCGCTTAGGGTGAATTTATGACGCGTCTAGAACTGGGCATTCCCGGCATCCGCCGAGATCCCGCCCGTATGCCCCCGACGCTTGGACGACCGGATGTCACGGGCCTCATCGACCGCTTTGGGCGTACCGCGAGGGATTTGCGCGTCTCGATTACCGAGAAATGCTCCCTGCGATGCACCTACTGTATGCCGGAACAGGGGTTGCCCGCGATTGCACGCGAAGACCTGTTGACCGCTCCGGAGATTGGGCGCCTGGTGGGTATCGCGGTTCGCGACCTCGGTGTGCACGACGTGCGGTTTACTGGCGGGGAACCGCTGATGCGTGCTGACCTTGTGGAGATCATCGCCCGCAGCGCGGAGGTGGGCCAGGGAGCATCCATTTCGATGACAACCAACGGTATCGGCCTCGACAAACGTGTCGACGAACTCGTCGCCGCCGGCCTCACCCGCGTCAACATTTCGCTCGACACCGTCGACCGCGACCACTTTGCGCGCCTGACTCGTCGTGACCGGCTTCCGGCCGTGTTGGCCGGGATTCACGGGGCACAGAAGGCTGGCCTGACGCCGCTGAAGATCAACGCCGTGCTGATGCGCGACACCCTCGGGGGTGCCATCGACCTGCTCGAGTGGTCCCTCGCCAATGGCTGCCGCCTGCGATTTATCGAGCAGATGCCGCTCGACGCCGATGAGGCCTGGGCGCGCGACAACATGGTCGACGCGCAGGAACTGCTCGACGTGCTCGGCACCCGCTTCGAATTGACTGCGCCGAGTCGTGAGGATCCGTCTGCGCCCGCCGAAGAGTGGCTCGTCAACGGCGGCCCGGGAACCGTGGGAATCATCGCCTCGGTGACCCGCTCGTTCTGCGCCGACTGCGACCGCACGCGGCTGACAGCTGAGGGAACAATCCGTTCCTGCCTGTTCGGCGACGATGAGACCGACCTGCGCTCGCTTCTCCGCGGCGGTGCCGACGACGTGATCATTGCTGACTGGTGGCGTGCGGCCATGTGGGGCAAGCAGGCCGGGCACAAAATCAATGCTGACGACTTTATTCGTCCACTGAGGAGCATGGGTGCGATCGGTGGATGATTCTTCTCGCAGCACTGATTCGTCGCGCAGCACTGATTCGTCGCGCAGCACCATGACCGCGCTGCAAATCCGAGTGCGGTACTTCGCTGCCGCCGCCGAAGCTGCCGGACTCGAAGAGGAGTGGCTGCCCGTGGCATCCACCGGTCACCCCCTCACCGTGGGCGAGCTGCGTGCCACACTGGCCGCGAGGTATGGCGAGTCGATGGATCGTGTGATGCGGTCCGGATCGTTTTTGGTTGATGGTGTTGTGAGCCGTGACGATGCGCGCACCATTCTCGAGCGCGTCGACGTTCTGCCACCGTTCGCCGGGGGATAACCACTTCTCATCCGCACGACATCCGCGTTCATCCGCCGGGGCGATGTGAGCGTTGGCCTCCCGTTTTTGCCGTGGAGGATGCCTGACATTGCGGAGTCGCCGTACCTCTCACCCGACCCTTCACCTGAGCCTTCGCCTGACCTTTCTGACCTTTCGCCTGACCTTCCTGAACTTTCGCCTGACCCTTCACCTGACCTTGCACTGAGCCCTTCCTCACACCGCTTCGCCTGGGGGGTCGCAGCGACCGCGATGTTTACTGTGCTCTTGACCCCGGTGACCTTTGGGGCGGCCTTCTTCGCACTGCTGGTGGGAGGCCGAAGCGACACGAGTGGCCGAGGCGGCCCGTTCCGAAGCTGCACAGCGGACTCGACCATGTGCTCGGATCCCAATGCTCTCGCCGTTGCGCTCTGTGTGCTGGTGATCCTGGTCTGCTGTATCGCTGCCGGATTTATGGGGATGGGTGTTTCTGGGGCCGGGGCGAAATCCGCGCAGCGTCTGACCGCTAACTCCCGGCGTATCCATCCCATGGTCCGGGCGGGATGGATATTGAGCGCACTCAGCGTGGTCTTCACCGTTATTGCTGCTCCCGCGCTGGGGGCCGCGTTCCTGTTCTTCTGAGGAATGCTCTAATCGTTATGTGAACAGTTGAGAATCATCCTGAGGTATGACGAGAAAACCTTAACGCCGCTTGTAGATTGGTGCCAGCTGTGGGGGCGCTAGCAATCCCCTGTGGTTTACGACTTTTTAGTCAATGGCTGATTCGAGGAGTTTTATGTCCCGCCGCACCGTCTTTCCGTCCCTTGCCCTCGCCGTGGTTCTTTCACTGGCCGTCGCCGGTTGCTCCGCGGCCGACTCGGACAAGGAGCTGAAGCCGGAAGACAGTCCTCTTCAGAAGTACACATCCGTCATTTACGGTGACCAGGACCAAGAAGACTGGAACAAGCAGCAGTTGGAGTCCGAAGAACTCGTTGCCGTCTGTATGGCCGACGAGGGCTTCGAGTACATTCCCGTCGACCAGAGCCAGGGACAGGTGATCTCCAGCGACGAAGGCGTCGACACCAACACCGAAGAGTGGGTCGCCAGCCACGGGTACGGAATGAGCCAGACTCCCGAGGAAATCGAGGAGATGAACGAGGGCGCCGAGGAGTGGGTCGACCCCAACCAGCCTTACGTTGAGTCCCTCTCGGAGGGCGAGATGACCGCCTACTACGAGGTGCTTTACGGTGTGACGCCTACCGATGAAGAGATGAACGAAGACGGCTCCTACGAGTACAACTGGGAAAACGCGGGCTGCCAGGGTGCCGCCCAGCACGAGGTGCAGGGCGAGAACGTGTACGAGCAGGAGGAGCACAAGGCTCTCTTCGACTCCATCAACGACATGTACATGACCATGCAGGACAGCCCTGAAACCAAAAAACTCGACGCTGAGTGGGTGACCTGCATGGCGGATGCGGGCTACCCCGACTACAAAGCCAAGCAGGACGCCGTTCAAGACGTGATCGACAAAAGTAATGCGCTGTGGGAGGAAGGATCCGAAACGGGTCCTACCGATGAGCAGCTCGCCGACGCCCGCGAGTATGAGATCGAGATTGCCCTAGCCGACTTCAAGTGCGCCGATGGCATGGACTACAACGACAAGTTGCTGGCGATCCAGTTCGACATCGAAGAGCAGTTCATCACCGACAACAAGGCTGAGCTCGACGCCGTTGTCGCTGACGCCGAGAAGTTGAACAACTAGTGGCTCGGCGTTCCAACTCCGAGTCCACTGGCGACGCGACGGGTTCCTCGTCCGCTGACGCTGCGGGCTCCGCATCCACTGATCCAACAGGTCCCGCCTCGTCCAACGTTTCGGGCTCAGGGTCTACCGATCCGACATCCAGTGATCCGCTCGGTGTTCTGGTCCGTAATGGATCGGCCGATGGCAATCCGGATGCCGTGGCAACCACCGCTCTGACCGCATCAGGTGCCCGGGCAAAACCTTCGCGCAGCCAAGGCTGGGGACGTCTGTTGCGCGGCAACCGCGTCATCTGGGTGATGGCATTGGTGGCTGTCATCGCGCTGGTCGCAGGACTGGCGCTTGGCCGCTTTATTGTGTCGCCCGGCCAGGCCGCGGCGGATGCCGAGGCACCCGATGCGGGGCTCATCACCGTGCCCGTTGAGCAGCGTCAGCTGACCAACGACGTGACGATTCGCGGAGACGCGACCTACGCCGACTCGGTGGAGGTCAAACTCGAGACCGGCGAGATCGGGGGAGCGGCCATCGTGACGGGCCAGGTTCCCGAGGTTGGCGGCACCCTTGATGCTGCCACTATTGCGCTCGAGGTCACCGGGCGTCCTGTGATTGTGCTCAGCGGTGACCTTCCCGTCTACCGCTCACTGCGAGTCGGAGTTTCCGGCCCGGACGTGATCCAGCTCAAGCAGGCACTGAACGCTGTGGGTATCGACCCCGGTACTCTCGACTCCGACGTGTTCGACGCCGCGACATCTGCCGCGGTTGCCGCCCTCTACGACCGCGTCGGTTACCCGGCTCCGGAAGGCACCGAGGATTCCGAGAGCATGCTGCGGTCGGCCAACGACGCCGTCTCCTCCGCGACGGAATCCATCGCGCAGGCCCAGCGGGCGCTCTCGGTCGCCCAGGCCGGTGCATCGACCCCCGACCGGGTCGACCAAGACAACCTCGTGCGTAGCGCGCAACGTGCCGTCGCCGCCGCGCGTGAAAACAACGATCCTTACGCGATTGCCGATGCGGAGGATGCTCTGAAGCTGGCCGTCGCCCGTCGCGAAGCGCTGCTGGTGGCGCCCGATGTCTCCGCAGAGAACGCGAGTGTGGCTGCCGCGCAGCAGCAACTCTCCGCCGCGAAGGAAGAACTCACGCGTGCGCAGGAGGCGTCTCTCACCTACCTCCCCGCGAGTGAAGTGCTGTATCTGCCGGGTCTTCCACGACGAGTCGACGAGATCACCGTCTCGCGCGGCTCCGTGGTGACCGGCGCAGTGATGCGGGTCTCCGGCGCGACTCTGGTGATTTCGGCCTCCGCTGCCGAGAGTGACGCCAACCTCATCGCCGAGGGTGATGTGGCCACGCTGGAGATGCCCGACGACAGCACACTGTCTGCGACCGTCACCTCGGTGGCTCCGGCCGAATCAACGGATGCCGCCACCAGCGCGGGCCGGTTTACTGTGCTCTTGACTCCCGCCGATATGACGCCCGAGCAGTTGCAAGCGATCCAGGGAAGCAACGTGCGCGTCACCCTCCCCGTCAGCTCGACCGAGGGTGAAGTGCTTGCGGTTCCACTTGCCGCCCTGACTGCCGGTGCTGGCGGAGAATCTCGGGTTGAGGTGCGACGCGGCGAGGACGAGGAAACCATCCTGGTCGAGGTAACCACCGGTCTTGCGGCCGAGGGATATGTCGAAGTGACACCCGTGAGCGACACCCTCGAGGCGGGAGACCTGGTTGTGGTCGGCCGATGACGGATCCGTTCGCGTCGCCGGCGAACACCCGGCCGGGCGTCACGCAGAACGTCGAACCGGGCGCTGCGGGAAGCGTCGAACCGGGCGTCACGGAGAGCGTCGAACCGGGCACCACCGAGACCGTCATGGCGAATACCACCGTGGGCGAGACCGGTCCGCCAGCCGTTGTTGAACTCGTCGACGTTACCCGGTCGTTCCCTGGGCCACCCGAAGTGCAGGCCTTGAAGTCGGTCAACCTTCGTGTGGAAAAAGGGGACTATCTCTCGATCGTTGGACCGAGTGGATCGGGCAAGTCGACGATGCTCAACCTCCTGGGGCTGCTTGATCGTCCCAGCGTGGGGGAGTACTACCTCGACGGCATCTCGACGGCTCTGCTCGGCGAACGGGAGCGTGCCGCGGTGCGGGGCACCACCATCGGGTTTGTGTTCCAGGCATTCCACCTGCTTCCGCACCGTTCCGTGCTCGACAACGTCTTGCTGGCGACCCTCTACAGCGGTGTACCCCGAGCAGAACGTGAGGCGCGTGCGCGTGCCGCACTCGACCGTGTGCACCTCGGCCATCGTGTCGACTTTTTGCCTGGTCTGCTCTCTGGCGGTGAACGACAGCGTGTTGCCGTCGCTCGTGCCGTTGTTGCCTCGCCCGAACTCCTGCTTGCGGACGAGCCCACGGGTAACCTCGACGCCACCACCTCGGGTGAGGTGATGGATCTCTTCGAAGAACTCCATGCCGATGGACTCACGCTCATCGTTATCACCCACGATCCCGTTGTCGCTGCGCGGGCGCCACGTGCGATCCGTATCTCCGACGGCCGACTGAGCGAAGTGGCCCATGTCCGCTAAGCCGCCGAAGACACCGAAGACGCCGAAGACACCCAAGACACCGAAGACGCCGAAGGCCCCGCGCGCGCCGAAGACTCCGAAGGCCCAGAGCGCGCCGAACCTACGTCGAACCTGGCCGTTGCGCAGCAAGTTTCTGGCTGCACGCGCGGCTCGTCGTGCCGGAGCATCCACCCCGCCCTCTGCCGATTCAACCCGAGCGGGTTCGGTGCGCGCCATACGACGCAGCGACCGCTTCACTTTTCAGGACCTGCTCGTCGAGGCGAGCAACGGCATTGGGGCGCGCCCGAGCCGTCTGGTGATGACCACACTCGGCACCGTGCTCGGTATTGCATCGCTTGTGGTGACGATCGGTTTCGCACAGACTGCGGCCGGTCAAATTTCTAATCAGTTCGACGCCGTGGCCGCGACGCAGGTTGTGGTGGAACCGGCGACGACGCGCAACGCGAGCGGCAACCAGCAGGCGACGGCGCGCGTGCCGTGGGATGCCGCGGACCGCGTGGAGCGCCTCGCTGGAGTGGAGCGTGCGGGCACAATTGCCGAGGTTCCGCTTGAGGGCATCACGGTGACGAGTGTTCCTGTAAACGATCCGTCCGCTGCGGCGACGCTGGGACCTGCAGTGCTTGCGACCTCGGCCGGATTCCTCTCCACGGTGCGGGGCGAGATCGAGACCGGCCGATACTTTGACGAAGGCCACGATGCGCGAGGCGACCGCGTCGCGGTGCTCGGTGAACGTGCGGCGGAAAGCCTCGGCATCAACCGGGTCGACAGCCAGCCGTCGATTTTTATCGGTGAGCGTTCGTACACCGTGATCGGCATTGTGTCGGGCATGGAGCGGCGGACGGATCTGCTGGATGCTGTGATCCTGCCTATCGGAACTGCGCGAGCTGACTTCGCAATTGTGGCGCCCGATGAATTGCAGATTCAGATCGCGGTGGGGGCGGGCGAGCTTGTTGCGCGCCAGGCTCCCGTTGCGCTTGACCCGAACGCGCCGGAGAACTTCGATGTTCAGGCGCCGTCGGGTCGTTCGGAACTGCAGGATGACATTCAGGCGGACGTCAACATTGTGTTCCTGATCCTTGGCGCGATTGCGCTCCTGGCCGGTGGGCTCGGTATCGCCAACGTCACCCTGCTCTCGGTCATGGAGCGGGTCGGGGAGATCGGACTTCGCCGTGCGCTCGGCGCGACGCGACGCAACATTGCGCAGCAATTCATGGTCGAGTCGGTGGTGATTGGTTTGCTCGGCGGACTGATCGGCTCTGCACTCGGAATCATCGCGGTGGTGGTTGTGTCGGTTACTCAAGAGTGGACTCCCATTCTCGATCCGGTGGTCGCTATTGGTTCGGCGTTGCTGGGTGCTGTGGTCGGGTTGCTTGCCGGGCTGTATCCCGCCATGCGGGCGTCCGCTATCGAACCGATTACCGCGCTGCGTGGTGGTCCGTAAGGTTCGATCTGTTCGACATCTTGGTGCGGCAGCGTTGGCAGTGGAGTGAGTATGAGGCGCTGCTGCGCTGCTGCGCTGTCTCGTAGTTTGTCGTGGGTGGGTTGCGGTCGTCTTCCGTCTGGTCCGTCCGGGCGCGATGGTGCCGTTTGGGTACTGATGTCGCTTATGGAGTGCTGTGCGCGTCGAGCGCGTCCTAGAACGGCAGGTCGGTCGTGTCGTCTCCGGTCTGGGCAGTGGGCTCAGCCCAGACGCTCGCCCCGGTGAACCCCAGAGGCGGCTCGACCGGTGCGGCAGGTGCAGGTGCAGGTGCGGTGGCAGGATCTGTTGCCCGGACCGGGATCAACCGGTCCAACCCACCAACCACGTTCGCCGGCTCCGTGCGATGCGCACGCCCCCACGGCGACGTCCACTGCAGACGCCCGTCACCAACCTGTTCGACATCCCACCCGGTATGGGTTTTCAGTTTGTGGTGCCGCTCACACAAATGAGCCAAATTATCGACCGCTGTGTGGCCACCGTTGTGCCACTCGACGGTGTGATCCAGATCACAGTTGCGGGCCTGCCGGTTACATCCCCACGCCCGACAGGTCCCGTCGCGGAACTGCAGGTAGCGGCGCATCGCCTCCGGCACTGTGTACCTGGTTTGCCCGACCGATAACACGGTGCCGGTTTCGGGGTGGGTGAGGATCCGAAACCAGGACTTCGCGTTACCGGCCAATTCCCGGGCGGTTTCTGCATCGATCGGACCATACCCCTCCAACGTGGCCGGCTCCTCTGATAGTCCCAGCAAGCTCAGCACGGGAACTACGACCATCACGGTGGGGACAATGCCCTGCGGGAACTGGTGGATGGAGGCGGTGGAGTTGGGGTGCTCCGGGTCGGCCAGGGTGGGATCGGCGTGGTTGGGGTCGGTCGGGGTGGGGGTGCGGTGTTGGCCGTTGAGGAGCAGATCCGTCGCCACATCCGCACGCAACTGGTCCAGGGTGCGCGGCTCGTCCGGTCCCGCCAGCGCCCGGGCGGTATCGTCCAGGCGGTTGAAGATCCCAAACGCCTCCGGTGCCGGCATCAGCAGCTCGAGGCGCGCCATGCCGTCGCGGGCCGGTTCCACACATACCCGACGGTCTGCTGCGGCCCGCACGTGGCGTTCCCGAATCGATTGGGGATGCATTGTCTCTCGCACCGCGCGCGCTTTACGGCCCAGCTGCACCGCGGTCATCTGCCGGGCCCGCGGCGCCATGTCGGCATCGAAGGCGGTGCGGGCCTCCACGGGGAGGCTGTCGGCTTCCTCGGCGATGACGGTCGCATGGCGGAAAGAGATCGCCCCGTCCTGCAACGCGGTGAACGTGGCGGGCAGGTGCTCGTCGAGAAGGCGGCACTGGTGGAACAGGATTTGGGTGGCACCCTCACTGATTTTCAGGATTACCGCCGCGTCCAACACGAGTTGGGAGCGTTGGATGACGTCGTCGGTCCAGCCGGGGGTGGGTTTGGTTTTCGGGCCCCGTTCCGGGTCCAGGCAGATGCCGGTGTCGGCTTCGATGCGGTGCCGGATCGCATTGACGAGCAGCACTTTGTGGGCCGACTGCTGGTTCACCAGACGCTCGTTGGTCTCCAACTCGTCGAGTAGCGCGGTGGCGGTATCGGCAGCGATCGCCTGCGGCCACCGCTGATCCCCTTCAGAGTCACCCCCACGCACACCGTCGGAGGCGTCGGCGGGGAAATCTCCGGGGTCGGTTCCGCGGCGGATACGGTCGGCGAGCTCGGCGAAGATCCGATCAACGTCAACGTCGTGGGGCTCGTCGTCTGGCTCCCACGGCTCCCCCGGCTCGCCGGGGTGGAGGGCGTCGTGGTGTTGAGCGGCGCGCGCTTCATCGATGTCGAACCAGGGCGGATAACCCGTGCCGGGAGGAGCTCCCGACGAGGAAATAGGGGAGGTGTTCTCTGTCATGAACCAAGCCAACAACCACCCACTGACATCACCCCCGCATTCACGGTGGGGGTTGACTATGGCCCAAATTGGCCATCGAAATCCCAAAAATACGTGCCAGATGCGAGGGGAAGCGAGCCCGTTGTGGGATCAAAACCAGGGCTTTTGTGGGATCGAAACTAGGCGTTACAGAGGATCGAAAACAGGCCGAACAAGGGAACGAAAACAGGCGTTACACGGGGTCGGAACCGAGCCCTTCTCGCGATCGAAATGAGACCTTTCTCGGGATCGAAATGAGGCCTTGGGGAGGGCCGAAACCTCTCAACGGGACACGGAAGCAAGCGTTGTTCATCGGAGAAACTGCAGCATAAAAGGGGGTGCTGCGGGAGCATCCGGAACCGAACGCCCCAGTCATTTAGTCGCGCGTCAGAGCCCAACCCACTCGGTTGCGCCATCGGTGAGGTACTGGCGTTTCCAGATGGGAACGTTCGCCTTGATGAGTTCGACCAGTCGCTCACACGCGGCAAAGGCCTCTGCGCGGTGGGCGGCAGCGACGGAGGCAATCAAGGCGACATCACCAATATCGAGGGATCCGATTCGGTGGGCGGCAGCGACGCGGAGTCCGGTCTCGCGCGCAACGGTCACGCAGCAGTCCTCAAGGAACCGTTCGGCCTCGGGATGCGCCGAATAGTCGAGCGAGGAGACCGCCTCGCCATGATCGTGGTTGCGGATGACACCGCGGAAAGTGACAACGGCTCCGCTGGTTTCGGATTCGACAAAGCGTTCGACCGCGTCGGTGTCGAGTGGCTGATCGCTGACCTGAGCGAAAATCAGGGGGCCGGGTGCGTCAGCCTCACTCATGAGCGCCACCGCCCGCGATCTGTGCCACGAGGTGGTTGAGCAATCCGTCGAGCACGGCAAGCCCGTCCTTCACACCCCCGGGGGATCCCGGAAGGTTCACAATCACCGTGCCGCGAACCGTCCCCGCGAGTCCGCGACTGAGCGCCGCCGTCGGTGTCACCGCCATGCCGCGAGTGCGAATTGCTTCGACGATTCCAGGCAGTTCGCGATCGAGCAGCGCACGCGTTGCCTCCGGAGTCGCATCGGTCGGGCTGAGCCCGGTGCCGCCCGTCGTCAGAATGACCGCGGGGCAGGTGCTCACCACACGCTCGAGTTCAGCTGCGATATCCGCGTCAGCCACAACGGTCACCGCGTCAACGGCATACCCGTGGGCGGACAGCCAGTCGCCAATAACTGGCCCCGTGGTGTCTTCGCGAGTTCCTGCGGCGCCTCCGGTCGAGGCAACGATTACGGCAGCGGTATGGGGACGCGGGGTGGATGCTCCGGCAGGCAGGTCTGCGACAGCGGCACTTTCGACAGTGTCAGACGTGCGGCCCAGGGCATCCGAATCCCGAGTCCAATGGCCACGTTTGCCACCTGTTTTGTCATCGAGCTGGATGTCGGTGAGCCGCGCCGCCGGGTCGACCGCCTTCACCATGTCGTGGAGGGTGAGCCCGGCGATGGCGACCGCAGTGAGGGCCTCCATCTCGACCCCGGTCTGCCCGGTGGTTTTGGCGGTCGCGGTGATCGCAATGGAGTCGACGCCGAACTCGAAGTCGATCTTCACCGAACTCAGCGGAATCTGGTGGCACAGCGGAATCAGCTCGCTGGTCTTTTTCGCCCCGGAGATGCCCGCAATGCGTGCAGTAGCGAGAACGTCGGCCTTGGGCAGGTTGTCGGCGCGAACCAGAGTGATGACGTCGGGGCGGGTCACGAGGCGACCCGTCGCGACGGCGGTGCGAGCGGTGACGGCTTTGGCGCCGACGTCGACCATTCGGGCGCGTCCGTCGGAGTCCAGGTGGGTAAGGACGTCGGTGGAGGGGTCAGACGTAACAGGGCTCGCGGAGTCGGCGGGGCCAGCGGAGTCGGAGGGGCCAGCGGAGCCGGTAGGGCCAGCGGAGTCGGTAGGGCCAGCGGAGTCGGCAGGGCGACCGGAGTCGGCAGATTCAGGAGTGTTTTCGGTCACAGTTGCACAGTCTCCACGAGGTCGCCCTCGGCTAGGTGGGTGGTGTCGGCGGGAATGTCGAGCAGAACGTCAGCGGCAGCGAGGGCCGCCACAAGGTGTGAACCCGGTCCGGAGATGGGGGCGACCGTTCCGTCTGCGCGGGTGAGGCCACGCAGGAACTGGCGTTTGCCGGGGATGGACGTGACATCAACCGCCAGGGGAAGTCGCTCGCGACGGGCGTTCGGCAGGCCAGCATGCTCCCGCAGAAGTGGGGCGACAAACACCTCGAACGAGATCTGGGTGCTCACGGGGTTGCCGGGAAATCCCACGACCGGCACTCCGTCGAAGGTTCCCGTCAGCTGGGGTCCACCGGGCTGCATCGCGAGGTGCGCTGTCGCAGCGCCGAGTGGCACAAGCACTTCACGGACCACTTCGTAATCGCCCTGCGAGATACCGCCGGACGTCAGAATCAGATCGGCCGAGGTCGCCGCAAACTGGAGGGCTGTCGCCATCTCCTCAGGATCGTCCACCACACGCTGCACTGCTCCGAGAACCCCGCCGCAGGCAGTTACGGCCGCGGTCAGTGCCACCGAATTGGCGTCATAGACCTGCCCGGCAGAAACGGCGCGTCCGGGTGAGACGAGCTCGGCGCCGGTAGTAATCACCGCAACCCGGGCACAGACGTTCACCTCAACGGTGTCGAGGCCGGCGGCAGCGAGGGCGGCCAGATGACGGGACGCGAGCCGGATGCCACGGGGCAGAAGTTCGTCGCCCGCGCGAGCATCGCTGCCGCGCTCACGGACGTATTCGCCCGCCGCACGAGTTCGGCCGATGACGACCTGGGTGGAATCGCTGGACTCGACGTGTGTGTCTTCGACGGGAACAATCGCCGTCGCACCCTCGGGAACCACAGCGCCAGTCATAATTTTGACGGCAGTGCCGGGCGCCAGGGGTGGGGGAGTACCGGGTCCGGCGGGGATCTCGCCCACTACAGGGAGCGTCGCCGGGATGGTGACAATGTCCGCTGCGTGCACCGCGAAGCCGTCCATCTGCGAGTTGCGAAACAGCGGGAGGTCGACGGGAGACACCACGGCCTGCGCGGTTACTCGGCCAAGGGCATCCGCCAGCTCTACGGTCTGCGGTCCCAGACTCGCGAACATCGGCGCCAGCAACGCGGTGACCGTGGCGAGGTGGTCATCAACGGTCGCGTCACGGTGCGGGGCGGTGTGGGTGGGGTGGATGCCCGGAGCGTTCGAGTTCTGGCCGGTGTGGTCGGCGCGAGGAGTAGTCATGTCAACGTTCAGTATCGTGCGATCGCGGGGTCGACGGTGCGCGACCAGGCGTCGATGCCGCCCTCGAGGTGTTGGGCAGCGGTGTAGCCGTGGGCGTGGAGAAGGTCGAGTGCCGTCGCGGAGCGCACCCCGTGGTGGCAGAACACCACCACCGGTTGGGACGGGTCGAGCTCCGGGATGCCCTGCTCGAGTTCGGCCTCGAGCGAGCCCAGTGGAATAACGATCGCGCCGGGCAGGTGCGCCACCTGGACTTCCCATGGTTCGCGCACGTCGAGCAGATTCAGGTGTCGGCGAGCGACACCCGCTGCAGAGGTCGACGCACCCGCTGCAGAGGTCGACGCATCCGCGGCAGTGGTCGACGCATCCGCGGCATCCACTCGTCCCAGTTCACCTGCCAGCTCATCAGCCAGCTCAGTCGCCGTCACCGTGTCGCTGACCGGGGTGATGCCACAGAACAGGTCGTAGTCGATGAGGCCCGTGATGGGGTCGGCAGTTGTGTCGCGCTCGTAGGCAATCTCACGGAAGCTCCCGGTCAGGGCGTTGAAGGTGGTGACGCGACCGAGCAGGGGTTCGCCGATTCCGGTGAGAAGTTTGATGGTTTCGGTCGCGAGTATGGCCCCGATTACCGCGCACACAGTCGGGAGTACTCCGCCGTCGGCGCAGGAGAGCACGGTTCCGGGCGGCGGGGGAGTCGGGAATAGGTCGCGATACTGCGGACCACGCGCAGCCCAACAGACCCCGGCCTGGCCGGCATACTGCGACACGGCGCCCCAGACGAGGGGAATGCCGCTGAGTGCCGCCGCATCGTTGGCGAGGTAGCGGGTCGGAAAGTTGTCACTTCCGTCGATGACTAGGCCGTACCCGGCGAAGATCTCGAGTGCGTTTGTCGCGGTCAGCCGCTCGGTATGGGCGATCACGGTGACCGAGGAGTTCAGCGCGGCAACCGTGTCGATGGCGGACGCGACCTTGCTGCGCCCCACGTCGGCCTCGCCGTGGAGGTACTGGCGATGGAGGTTGCTCGACTCGACTGTGTCGTCGTCGATCACCCCGATGGTGCCCACTCCGGCGGCGGCCAGTGCCGGGATCACCGAGCTGCCGAGACCGCCCGCACCGATCACGAGTACCCGCGCGGACGCGAGAGCCTCTTGCCCGCCGGAGCCGAAACCGGGAAGGGTGGTTTGGCGCAGATAACGGGTGGAGGTATCCATTCGTCAATTCTGTCAGCTACCGCGCTGGTGGGCGGGGCGCGCGGTACACAATAAAGTTGAGCAACGTCACCGCGAACCACACGGTGCGAACGAGCAGCGTGTCTACATAAGCAGCGTGTCTGCATAAGCAGCGCGTCTCACTGAGCAGCGTGTCTAAACGAGCAGCGCATCTAAACGAGCAGAGGGTCTGAATGCACACGAGCGACATCCTCCAGCCGGGCGCTGGCCCGATCCGCTCGTCGGTGTACCTTCCGGCGGACTCCGACAGCATCTACTGGGGTCGATTGCCGTGCGGGGTGGATGCTGCATGCATCACCGTGGATCCGGGCACCGAGGTCACCATCGACACTCTCAGCCACGAGGGTGTGCTCGAAGATCAGGGACGCGATCCCGAGTCCTTTTTTGCGCGTTTTGGTGTGGAAAGGGACGCTGTTCTCAACGATGCTGTGCGGCTCGCGGCATCCACCCACCCCCGCGATCCACAAATCGACGGCCCGCACGTGGTGACCGGACCCATCGGAGTGCGCGGTGCCCGACCGGGCGATCTGCTGAAGATCACGGTTGTCGAGTTGCTGCCGCGTGTGCCCTACGGCGTGATTTCGAACCGTCACGGACGAGGCGCCCTGCCCGGCGAATACCCCCGCGGCGAGGGAAACGTGAGTATTTTTGCGGCGGTGGAAGATAGCGCTGATGAGACCGCGCCCCTGTTTGGCACCATGCCGCGGATGGCCGGCGGCGAGCACACGGTGAGGTTTCCGCTCGCGCCGTTCCTCGGAATTATGGGCGTCGCGGTCGCGGGAGATACCCGGCCGCACTCGGTTCCGCCAGGAACCCATGGCGGCAACATCGACATCAACCTGCTGACCGAGGGCAGTGTGCTCTACCTGCCCGTACAGGTGGACGACGCGCTCGCCTACATCGGCGACCCGCACTTCGCGCAGGGCGACGGCGAAGTCTCGCTGACCGCCATGGAAGCGTCGCTGCGTGCGACTCTTCGTTTCGACGTGGTCCCGCAGGCCGAGGCCATCGAGGCGTTTGGTGTTCTGGTGGGGCCGCTGGCGGAGACCACCGAGTTTCTAATCCCGACCGGGATGAACGCCGACCTCGACCTGGCCGTGCAGGAGTGTGTTCGTGCAGCGATCGCCCTGCTGCAGGCGCGGTTTGGGATGGATGCTGAGCACGCATACGCCTATCTCAGTGCCGCAACCGACTTTAATATTTCGCAGGTCGTTGACCTCGTCAAGGGCGTTCATGCCCGT
>Ga0247807_10000201_pt1 | contig 41289 bp, 34 predicted proteins | sample UWRJL074202C1_FD_179931 | JGI IMG/M metagenome (GOLD analysis project Ga0247807, IMG submission 179931) | Plant litter microbial communities from Arlington Agricultural Research Station in Wisconsin, United States - UWRJ-L074-202C-1 | ecosystem: Environmental > Terrestrial > Plant litter >...
TACATTGTCAAATTCAATACTAGCGCCTTCATCTCCTTGCAAACGGTGTACAAAAAGGTGCTGGTCTTTTGCAACTTTGAATTGCTGTCCTGCTATATTTACTATTGCGTACATTGTTAAATAATTAGTATTTTAAATTGTTTATTTTTTTATCGAGGTGCAAATATAGAATTTATATTTATAAATTCATAAAGAATTACTTTTTCTTGCCGTATCTTTCTTCAGCATCGTTAATAGTCTGTTCTACTAATGTTTTCATTTGCCCGGCAACATCTCTTAATTTAGGAATATCATTGTAATCCGTCAAAAAAACGACTTTTTTAGTTTTACGCTTGTAATTGAACTGGAACACGTAACGCAGGACTTTGGATTTTTTGAGGTCTGTACCTTCGTTAGCGATCAAATCTGGAAAATTCCAATATCCCAGTTCATTGGCCTGGTTATGCAAATAGATGATATCATTCTGTCTTAACTTCACATTGGTTCTAACCAGAGAATCTTTACTGTTCAGATAATGATAATCTCCGGTAGCTGAATCATAAGAGTTCTCCAGGTTATCTCCTGCACCCCAGCTAAACTGGAAAGAAACAAACTCATTGGAACGAAATGGTGCATTTTTTAAGATTGGACGATAATAGATCACACAATAGGCTAGAAATGGCACTACGATGGTAATAAATAAAAATATTTTTTTTCCTTTGGAACTCATAAAATGTTGAAATTAATCTTTAGCGTCTGAAAGTTCGCCCTCCCACTTGCTGACTACAGCAGTAGCGATACTATTACCGATCACGTTGGTTGCTGATCTTCCCATATCCAGTAATGGATCAATACCGATCAATAGGGCTAATCCGGCTTCGGGAATATTAAACGTTGCAATTGTACCTGCAATCACTACCAGTGAAGCTCTGGGAACACCTGCAATTCCTTTACTGGTTAGCATTAAAATGAGCAGCATGGTGACTTGCTGCTGGATAGATAAATGAATCCCGTATGATTGCGCAATGAACATAGAAGCAAATGTCATATACAACATAGAGCCATCCAGGTTAAATGAATAACCCAATGGCAATACAAAGCTGACGATCTTATCTTTACAGCCAAAACGTTCTAGCTGCAACATCGTTCTTGGATAGGCTGCTTCACTGCTGGCTGTACTAAAAGCAACCAACACTGGTTCTTTCATCCTGTTCATCAGGTTAAATACCCTGCCTTTTAGAATAATATACCCAATCATGATCAGCAACAGCCATAACATCAGCATGCCAGAGTAAAATTCACCTATAAATAAGGCATAGGTAGAAAGTACACTTAAGCCTTGCTTGGCAACAATAGCTGCCATTGCACCAAATACTGCAAATGGGGCAAAGTTCATGACGTATCCGGTAACTTTTAAAATTACATGAGAAACTGCATCAAAAAACTCAATAATGATCTTTCCTTTCTCCCCAATAGCAGCGGTGGCTACTCCAAAGAAAAGAGAGAAAACCACGATCTGCAAAATCTCATTGGTAGCCATTGCTTCTGCCATACTTTTTGGCACAATGTGAGAAATGAAATCTTTCATCGATAGCGCTACTTTTTCTATCCCTGTATCGGTATGGCTGCTTGGCAGCGGCAAATTCATGGCTTCGCCTGGTTTAAAGATATTGACGAGGATTAAACCGAGTACAAGAGATAATAAAGAGGCACTGATGAACCAGAGCATCGTTTTACCACCAATCCGGCCAACGGCTCTAATATCCCCTACTTTAGCTACACCCACCACGAGTGTGGCAAAAACCAATGGAGCTACGATCATTTTGATCAGCCTTAGAAAAATATCACTGAGTAGTGTGAGTGGCTCTAATTTTTTCTCCCTGATCGTTTCGTTATCCTTTCTGACCTTCAATGCTTCCTTCTTCTGTACAGTTAACTGTAAGTATTGAACTGAAGCCGTATCTTTTGTTGCAGAGAGCTGTATATCTATACTTTTAACTTGGTTATCGGCAGCTGTAATGTTATTATTGTAGGTGTCAAATGAATTTACGTTCAAAATATACCCCAATACTACGCCGAGTATCAGTGCTAGAAATATAAAAAATGTTAACCTGTTGTTTTTAGACATTATTTTTGGTTATGTTTTTTTTCCGAGCGTAAAACTACGATAATAAACTTATTTTTAAAGATTGTGAAAACCGTAAAAAAATGTAAGGGTCTGTAACATTTCCTATGCAACTTAGTCAAACCACCATAAATTAAAGCAGATTGGATCAGAAAGACATCTTATTTAAGCAAATCTTCGACACAAATTCCAAGAAGATCTTCCATCTATGCTATGGTTATACGGGTGATTCTGATGCGGCTAATGATTTACTGCAGGAAACATTTCTTAAAGTATGGCAAAACCTGGATAAATTCAGACAGAAATCACAGATTTCTACCTGGATCTACCGAATTGCAGTGAATACCTGCCTTACTTACCTTAGGTCAGAAAAAAGACAGGCAAAGGATGAATTAACAGATAATATCATTGAAACTAAGGTAGAAGAGTTTTCTGAGAAGAATGAACAGGTAGCCCTCCTTTATAAGTCAATTTCGAAACTGGAAGAAAACGACCGTTTAATTATTACGATGGTCCTTGATGAACTTCCTTACCAGGAAATTGCAGAAATATCCGGAATCAGCGAAGGAAATCTACGGGTTAAGATTCACCGGATTAAACAAAAACTCACCGAATTATACAATCATCATGCAAGAATTTGAACATATACAGTCTCTTTGGCAATCACACACTGTTGAGGTAAAGATCTCATCAGAAGAGATGCTGGAACAGGCAAAAAAAGAGGTGGGCACCATCCGCACCAAGTCTCTTTTTAATATTGGAGGAATGGTGATCTCTTTTATTGCCATTAGTTCTTTGCTGTTCTATTTTGATTTTAACTCCTGGACTACTTCTTTAGGAATAGGAATTATTATTATGGCAGTGGCTATTTATACAATTTTATTATATCGCGAACATCGCCTGATCTCCAAAAATGACTTTACAGAGGATCCAAAAGCATTTTTAAGTAAGTTGCATGAATACCAATTGAGCCGCTTTAATTTATATAATAAGCTGTATTGGTTTTATGCCTCGGCAATATCTTTTGGATTTATCCTTTATTTTTATGAAATGCTGGGTGGGATGAATACCTGGACACAGGTTGTATTTATTGCTTTCACTATATTCTGGATGGTGTTTTGTGCGACCATTCTTCGCAAATCTTTTATGAAAAGGGAGAAAGAACGCATTGATCTGCTCATTGAAAAATTTGAAAGGATAAGCGGTCAGCTAGATGATACTGCATAAGCCGGTTTCGATTTGGATTATGCAATATCATTGGTTATTGGCCTGATTTTATTTACAGATTATTTCCTGACTTCATCTACAGATTGCTGCGTGACTTCATCCAAAGAGAAACTGTTTCCCCTTAAACGGTAAAGGAACATTTTTTTAGTCCCGTTCTGTAAAGTGCTGTCTGTTGAATTTACTACTGGGAATGACCTGAATAAGTCACCATTTTTAATGGTAAACTGGTCATCTCCACCGTAATATTTTTTAGCTTTATTACTTAAAGGGGGAAAACTGATCTTATTAAAGCTGTTGTTGCTGTATTCATAAACGTTGAGGTCTTTCACATTTTTCTTACTTAACAACTCAATGTATAATTCTGGGTTGCCATCATTATCCAGGTCCATATTCCATACATCTGTGATGATGCCGTTACGCTCTACCGCAAGTGAGCGGTAATTGTTCCGCACAGAATCAGACATTAGCAATAGGTATCCACCAACACTGTCTACTCCTTTACCCCAGCTGACCACTTCAAAACTAAGCCCCGGTTTGACGGTGATGCTTTTATAAAATGGAAACTGTTTTTCAACTTTAACAGCTGTTTTTACATTGGCCGTTTCTGTGTCTTTTGTCGTTTCTTTTCCTTTGCAGGCAAACAAAAACAGCAGTCCCACAAAAAGTGCCGACTGCTGTAAAATATATTTATCTAGTTTCATTTTGTTGCTGTTTATCGCAGCAATTTATATTAAAAAAGAACTTTAACCAAATAAATAGTGTTAAATCGCCCAGATAATGACCGATGATTATTTAACATTATTAGACAATATGGTCTCTGTAACTACACTTCTTTTTCCTTTTGGCGTAACTACGATCGTCTTCAGCGTTAGCTTCTGACCTGCAGGAACGGAGATGTTAAAAGGAGAAATAAGCTGGCTGGAAATTTCAGAAGGACGTGTGTTGTCTAAAGTGTAATATATTTTTGCCCCGGTTACTGGAGATTTAAGATTTAAGGTGACATTGGCACCTTCTACCGCCTCTTCTGGTTGCCCAATTGGTGTTGGCACCCAATAGTTAGTCGTTGTTTTATCTAACCTGGCTAAATGCAATGGAATACGTTCTTCAGAAAAATTCTTCAGATCTTTTCTTTCTACAGGGCTCCAGGCAATTTCTGACAAAGCAAACATTCTTGGCAATACCATGTATTCTACTTTTTGGGCACTTTCTATGTATTCAGTCCATAAATTAGCTTGTACACCCATGATAAATTTCTTTTGATCAGCGGTTAACCCGGCAGGAACCGGATCATATGCATAGATCCTTGAATAGGGATCTACGCCACCAATATTTACAGGTTCATCAGCAGATTTTGATTGTGCCTGGTCAACATACAGGCCGTTACTTGCAGGTGTCATAATTACATCATGGTTCAGCTTTGCCGCAGCTATACCGCCTTCTACCCCACGCCATGACATCACCGTTGCATTAGGAGCCAGTCCGCCTTCTAAAATCTCGTCCCATCCAATAATAGACCGACCTTTACTGTTAATATATTTTTCAATCCGCTGAATGAAATAGCTTTGCAAACCATGTTCATCTTTTAATCCTTTTTCTTTAATTAATTGCTGGCAAAATGCTGATTCTTTCCAGTATTCTTTTGGACTTTCATCGCCACCAATGTGGATATATTTTGAGGGGAATAATGCAATTACTTCATCAAGCACGTCTTCTAAAAATCCAAAAGTATATGCTGTAGGGGCAAACACATCATCAAAAACACCCCAGGTCTGCTGTACTTGTTTACCTTTTCTTGATCCAGCCCATGGTGCTTTCGGGTCAATATAGGTATCCCTTTCCGGGAAACAGCTTAATTGCGGATACGCGGCGATTGCTGCAGAACTATGTCCGGGTAATTCAATTTCGGGTATGACATTGATGAATTTTTTTGCAGCATAAGCGACTACTTCTTTCACTTCGTCTTGGGTATAAAAACCTTTATAAGGTGTATTATCAGTGGTTACACCTGGGTGGTGGCCAATAATAGTACCCGTCCTAACTGAGCCAATACTGGTTAACTTTGGGTATTTCTTAATTTCTATGCGCCATCCCTGGTCTTCGGTCAAATGCCAGTGGAAGTTGTTTAATTTGTAAGTTGCCATCAGATCGATATATTTCTTGATAAAAGACACCGGGAAGGTATGCCGGCCTACATCAAGATGCATTCCTCTGTACTTAAATCTTGGATAATCTTTAACTAAACTTGCCGGAACTTCTATTTCCTGTCCTTTTTTCTCTGGCATCATTTGCATCAGGGATTGTACCCCATAAAACAACCCAGCACCTTTACCGGTAACCGTAATAGTTTTTGCATTGACGGCTAGCTCATATCCTTCTTCGGGTAATTTTTCTGCCCCTGCGCTACTCAAGACAATACTGCGCTGTGCTGTTCCACCCTCTTTTGTCGTTCTTAAGGCAAAACCACCTTTTTCTGCAATAAAGGCATTGAGCATATCTGCTGTGGCTGCATTGGGTGTTTCATTAGAAATCAAAACCACCGTTTTATCTAATTTAAAGGAGCCTGCTTTTTTTTCTACTGATACTGGCGCAGGAATGATGCCTAAATTTTCATCGGTCTGTGCACTTAAACTTAACGTGACACACGCCAGGATAAGCGCGGAGATAACCTTTTTCATAGTTTATAGTTTTTGTTTATATTGATTTTACTTTCCAGCCGGATCTGCTCCGCTCCTGCACCCACCATAAGGGTAAAAGTGCCTGCTTCTACGACTTGTTCCATCTGCTGGTTAAACAGCATCAGCTCATTCTTATGTAATTCAAAAGTGATTACTTTAGCCTGGCCAGCCTTGATATTTACACGCTGAAACGCTTTTAGTTGTTTTACTGGTGTAACTACAGAGGACACTTCATCGCGAAGATACAACTGTACCACTTCGTCTCCATCCCTATCCGTCTTATTGCTTACTTTAACCTGTACCTTAACTAGCAGATCCTCTTGCTCTTTCACTTCGGTGATCAGATCTGAATATACAAATTTACTATAACTTAGGCCATAGCCAAAATTATATAGCGGGTCAGCTGTCCCTTCTAAATAGTCATGTTTGGAAGAGTTTTTATAGTTGTAATATACCGGTAGCTGCCCAACGGATCTGGGGATAGATACGCTGAGCCTCCCTGCAGGGTTGTAATCTCCAAATATTACATCGGCAATTGCGTTTCCACCTTGCTGGCCCGGATACCAGGCGTCAATTATAGCAGGTACATGATCTGCTGGCCAGTTTAGGTTTAATGGCCGGCCGGCGATAAATACCAGGATCACTGGCTTACCGGTTTTCATGACGGCTTTAAGCAATTCTAATTGTTTACCGAGCAGATCAAGGGTTTGCCTGTCATATCCTTCCCCGCTTTCCATATCACTAAGTTCTCCTTTTTGCTGGCTAACTGTTGCTGCGCCGGTATTCATGTATTCTGTTTTAAAATCGCGCGCACTTGAGCCACCTAAAACAACAATAACGGCATCAGATTGATTTGCAGCATTTACTGCTGCAGGAATATCAACGTTTATGGTGTCTCTGATTCCGCATCCTTTTATATAATTAATGGTGGTTGTGGAGGGTAATTTAGCCTTGATTCCTGCTAATACAGTAACAATATTTGCTGGGTCTTGTGGTGCAGTGTAATCACCTAACTGGTTATAAATATTATCTGCATTGGGGCCAATTACCGCAATTGACCGGATATTTTTATTTAAAGGAAGTGTTTCCTTCTCATTTTTAAGCAGGATGATCGATTCTTGTGCTACTTTAAGTGCCAGGGCAATTGATTGTTTATTTCTTACTTCTTTTCTGGCCAGGTTTGGGTCTGCGTAAGGATTTTCAAATAGTCCCATTTCAAACTTTTGGGTAAGTATGCGGCTTACTGCCTGGTCAATTCGTTCTATAGAGACTGTGCCTAACTTTAGCGCTGCTATTAAAGGATCACCAAAAACTGCTCCGCCTAAATCATTGTCTAATCCTGCATTCATTGCCTGAGCGGCGGCATCAGTATAATTTTCTGCTACATGGTTCACGTGCATTAATCCGCTGATGCTATTCAGATCGGAAACCGTAAATCCTTTAAAACCCCATTGTTTACGTAAAACATCATCCAGCAAGAAGGAGCTGCTGCTGCAGGGAATCCCATCTATAGAATTATAAGCGGTCATAACCGATAATGCACCTGCTTGTATTGCAGCCTTAAAAGGAGGCAAATAGCTTTGATAAAGTTCCCGGATACCGGTATTGACAAACCCGCCGTTATGACCTCCTTCTGGTACGCCATAAGCTGCAAAATGCTTTAAAGTGGAAATTACATTGACGCCGCTATGGAGCGCTTTTCCCTGGAATCCTTTGACCATAGCCACTCCCATTATACTGTTTAAAAAGGGATCTTCGCCATAGGTTTCTTCTACCCTGGACCATCTTGGTTCACGGGCAAGATCTAGTACAGGCCCATAACCGATATGAGCACCTTGCAAACGCGCCTCTTTAGCAATTACGCCTCCCATGGTTTCTATTAATGCAGGATTCCAGGTGCTGGCCTGACCGATGGCGGTAGGAAAAACAGTGGTACCTATAGCCATATGACCATGCGGGCATTCTTCTGCAATAAATATAGGAATCTGGAGCCTGGTATGCTCCATGATATATTTCTGAAGGGCGTTTGTAGCTAATGCCGCAGTGTAGGGATCCAATCCTGTGGTTAATGTTTTTTTAGTCCAGGGATCTGCCCGAAGTGTTGCCCAAAGCATTCCAATGTGACGCTCTTGCACGGCTTTTTTAAATTGCTCAGAAACGGATACACCCTGCAACCCTTTATCATACATTTCCCATCCAGTTAAAGTAGATAACTGGCCTGCTTTTTCTTCTAGTGTCATTCTGCCTAACAGGTCTTTTACCCGGTCTGCAACAGCTGCTTTCTTATCTTTATAAACTGGCTTTCCATTTTGCGCAAACGTGGTTAATGGAACAGCATTTAAAAATAATAAAAGCCCTGTTAGAAGGAATGAACAAGGCTTGTTCCATAAGCTATCAGCATCTAATCTTTTGATCACTCCCATTATCTTTTAATCTTATAACCTACAGTGGCGTAAAAGAAAATAAAGAATAGTGCACCTATAATTAAGATAGGAGGAATACCTTTTTTTACTGTTGCTGTCATTGCGTTAGTGTTGATTTTATATGAAATTAAATGATGATTATTTAATTTACAGATTTACTTTCAGTATCTCATTTTTATGGATTAATCTGTACCGTTTGTGCATCTCCCCCGTAGTTATTAATCATCAGGGCGGGCATCGCCTCTCCTGTTACAGGTAGATATTGTACGGTTACTTTTTTTACTGTTCCTGGAAGAACAGAGAAATAGTTATCCTTAAAAAACACAGGTAATATCCTTTTTTGTGAAGCTGGGTTGACTAGCGAGAGGTGATTAAAAAAACTTACCGGGCTACCTGCTGGATTAGTTAGCGTAATTTCTAGTTTCCCTATACTTTGCTGTTTAACTGTCACTTTTAACGGAGCAGGTTTTAGCTTTGCTAATCCGGAAAATATCCCTTTACTATCAGGCATCCAGTAAAAATTATCACTTAATACTTGTTTATTCTGATCCAATAACTGGATAGAAAGGTAGGAACCTTTTTTGGCAGATAGTTCATCTACTTCTTTTTTAAGCGATAATACTTTTTTAGTACTGGAAGCATCAAGAAAGCAGAAAACCTGGGTCAGTATAGTTTCTTTTCCATCCATATCATAAGATCTAACCAATAACATCAGGTTCTGTTTAGCTGTAAAACCATTATTAACAAGCATGACCATTCCATCAACAGGGTTGTACATGCCATGTAGCATTTCACTACCAGACCGCAAACCAAATAATCCAGCGTTAGGATCTAAATAATAATCATATAACTGCCCGCGCATAGAGGTCCATGGGTTCTGTGTTTTCCAGATGATTACCCCGGTATACCAATCCCACATATGGGAACTGAAACCTTCCATTAAACCACGGTACTGGTCATAATTAACCAATTGTGCTTTTTTAGCAAAATCTGCTACATCTACCGGCTTACCGTAAGGTAAAATGTATTGCTCATATCCTACACCTAAATAGTTGTGGTAATCCCAGACTGAATCTACTTTTTCTGAGGGGCCCTTAGCTTCCCGTTTATCTGGGGCAATGTATTGAGGTGCAGTTAAGTTTTCTGCAGGAATAAACCTTTTCAATGATTCTAAATCTCCAACACCTACCGAACCTACTTCGGAATTAAATGGAAAGGTGCGGTTCTCCCAGAAAGTAGCTACTGGCTGGATGCCATAAGGCCCGTCTCCATTTCCACCTATGGTGTTTTTAGACATCTCATCGGCGTTAGAATAGTCTATAAACCAGCGTGTCCCATCAAGGGCAGGTAAAATAGAATCGCGCAGCGGGATCAGGATATCATCTGGCGGGGTTATTTCGTTTCCACCACACCAAATGGCTAAGGAAGGATGGTTCCTAACCATTTTAATCATATCTGCTGCAGATTCAAGAAACAGGTGATGGTCATCAGGATATTTTCTCCTTGCCCATTGATCTTCTAGCTTCATTGGGTCTAGCCATCGCCCATTGCAATCACCAGACATCCAGAAATCTTGTAGCACCAGCATCCCGTATTTATCACAAGCTTCATAAAACTCTGGCCGTTCAATCAGAGCCCCTCCCCAGATCCGGATCAGATTGAGGTTCATATCCTGGTGATACCTGATTTCAGTATCGTATCTTGATTTGGAAAAGCGGAGCATGGCATCTGAGATGATCCAGTTTCCTCCTTTAATAAATATCTTTTGCCCGTTAACCCGCACTTCTTTACTTTGGGTTGTGCTGTTTGCAACGGTCTGAATTTCTCTTACGCCTACTTGAATTAACTGGGTATCACTTAGCTTTGTACCCTTGCGCAAAAAGCTGATTTGCATGGGGTAAAGTGTTTGTTCTCCATAACCACTTGGCCACCACAGTTTAGGGTTTTTAAGTACGAAATCAGGAAATTTAACCTCCCTGGTACTGTTTGCTTTTAAAACTACATTTTGTTTTACCTTTTGCCCGTTAAGCGTGTAAACTAATATGCCGCTAACTGGCGCAGCGGTTGTGTTTTTTAGTTCAGCAGAAACTTTGATTAACGCAGGCTGCTGAAATCCGGTTGATTTACGCTTACCCGGCACCAAAGTAACTACGTGTGGGTTATCCAGACTTACTGTTCCAGTCTTTTCAATAAAAACCTTGTCCCAAATCCCCGTATTTCTATCTCTTATTGGACGGATCCAATCCCATCCTGCTGTATATTGCAGCCCTACACCTTTTGCAATTGTTCCATCACCTCCCTGGCCTCCATTTGGATTTCCTACCGCATCTGGTGGATAAACGATTACTGCCAGCCTGTTATTCCCGCTTTTAGCAAGCAGCCTGGTGATGTTATAAGATTTTCGCAGGTACATTCCTTTGAAAGGTTTGTCATTTACTTTTTTCCCGTTTAAAAAGATATCACAGCTATAATTAATTCCCCTGAATTTTAACCAGACCTGTCCAGCGCCTGCAGGAATTGATTCTTTAAAATCTTTAGTAAACCAGTAGGTATAATAATCTCTGCCAATCGTATAAATATCAGGGATCAGCTTATTATTCATGCCATAAAATGGATCTGGAACTTCTTTATTGGCTAGCATGGTGGTTAATACAGTACCGGGAACTACTGCTTTTTTCCAGTTTGCGGTAGAAAAAACTGCGCTGGAAATCTCCGATCCGGAAGATTGAACTTTTGAGGCGGGCATACATAACCAGCCAGAATTGAGTTCATACTGATCCTGTGCAAATAGCTTACCCGCGGTGATCAGCAATATTAACGAAACATACAGGGTCTTTAGAAAAGAAGTTTTAGTCATTTTAAAAAGGCTTAACTATTAAATTGATTGGTTAGCATTTATTTGTTTGATACCTGGCTGTGTAGTATTTTATTGTGTTACAGAATATGGACGGTCAGCGGCTTTTACTCCCCAGGTAGCAGATGGTTTTGCACCCATTTGCATGGTCATTTTACCGCCTTTTATGATATCGCTGTGCAGGATATAAGCATGGGTGTAAGGCTTTCCGTTAAGTGTAACGGACTGGATATACTTGTTTGTTTTTGAATTGTTTTTTACAGAAAGGCTGAAGGTTTTATCTTTTCCTACATTTAATACGGCGTCATTAACTACCGGGCTACCAAAAACGTACATGCCATTAGCGGGGTTTACCGGGTAAAAGCCTAATGCAGAAAGTATGTACCAGGCAGACATCTGCCCTACATCTTCGTTTCCGCTTAAACCGTCAAACTTATCTGTGTATAGATTATCCATGATATATCTAACTTTCTCGGCTGTTTTATAAGGTTGGCCAGCATAGGCGTATAGATAGGCGATGTGGTGGCTGGGTTCATTTCCATGTGCATATTGACCAATTAACCCACTGATGTCTGGAGAGGATTCTGCGCCCATGTCGCCTTTGGCAATGAACAGGGAATCTAATTTGGCCACAAAAGGTTTTTCACCCCCTAAAAGTGTGACTAATCCTTCTACATCTTGTGGCACCAGCCATAAATATTGCCAGGCATTGCCTTCTGTAAAATCATCCTGACGATGTACTGCTGCAAAAGGATTAAAGGGTGTTCTCCATTGCTTGTCAGCGATGCGGCCTCGCATAAAGCGGGTTTGGGGATCAAAATAATTCTTGTAATTTTTGCCTCTTTTACTCCAATAGGCGTAATCTGAGGTATTGCCGCGTTGCTTAGCCACTTGGGCTACTGACCAATCTGCTATTGCATATTCTAATCCCATTGCAACGGTTTCTACCATGCTATCTGCGGGGATATAGTCAAACTTTTTTAAAAGGTTTAAACCACGTTCATCCATCATTGCTGTACTTTTTAAAGCTTCGTAGGCAAGGTCTTTATCAAAGCCTCCGATACCTTTTAAATAGGCATCAGCAATTACAGGCAGCGCTGGATTACCGACCATGGTATTGGTTTCATTTCCCATTAAATGCCATACGGGCAATTTTCCCTGTTGTTTATAGATGGCAAGAAAGGTGTTTACCATATCGCTTACTTTTTCACTATTGATTAAAGTGAGCAGCGGATGTGCTGCACGGTAAGTATCCCATAAAGAGAAAGTAGTATAGTTTGTAAATGATGCATTTTTATATACTTTTTTATCTGTACCGAGGTAATCTCCATTGACGTCGTTAAAAACTGAGGGGGCGATCATGGTATGGTATAATGCCGTATAAAATACTTTCATACGGGACTGATCCTGAGTTTGAATGACAATTTTCCCTAGTTCTTTGTTCCATGCTGCGCTGGCTTTTGCGACTTGACCGTTAAAATCCCAGCTTGGAATTTCGGCGATCATATTTAGTTTAGCATTTTCAATACTTACCGGAGAGATGGCTACTTTAAGCTTGATTTGCTCTCCGTTTGTGGTGTTAAATAAAGCGATTCCTTTAATGCCTAACCCTTTTTGCTCCGAACCGCTTTTTACTGCGGTACTGTCGTATACAGAAAAGCTTTTCATCGGTTTAGAGAATACAGCAGTAAAATAAATCCGCTGGTCGGCGGCCCAACCTTTAGAATACCGGTATCCAGAAAGGGTGGTGTCGTTTTCCTGGCGGATGTATGTTTCTGTAGCTTTATCCCATCCTATCCCTGGTTTAAGATCAATGATGATTTTAGAATTGTCGCTGGCAGGAAATGTGTATTGATGAAAACCTACTCTTTTGCTGGCTGTTAATTCTGCTTTGATGTGATATCTTTTCAACTGAACGCTGTAATATCCTGGCCTGGCAACTTCTTCTTTATGGGAGAATAACGAGTAATACCCGCTTTGCTCATCACCGGCTTTACCTTTTACGAGCTTAACTTCTCCAATTACGGGCATGACAGAAATATCACCCAGGTCACCGATTCCTGTTCCACTTAAATGGGTATGGGAAAATCCGGTAATGGTAGAATCACTGTAATGATATCCTGAGCACCAGTCCCAGCCTTCTGATAAATTTGTGGGGCCGAGCTGTACGGCACCAAATGGCACGTTTGCGCCTACAAAAACATGTCCGTGAAATCCTGTACCAATAAAAGGGTCTACGTATTTAGTGAGTTGTGTAACTGGCTTGGTTTGTGACTGAGCTGCTGAAATATTGATTATAGTGATTGAAGAGCCCAATAAGATTAATAGGCTTATACCTTTGCTAAATCGATTTTTAATAGTGTTAAAGGTCATAGTTTTTTTTATTTTGAAGTGTAGGTAAGTGCTAATGCGCCGTATACTTCATGGTTATTTTTAATTGATTTTGGAAGCTGAACTTTAGTTGTGGTTCCGTCTGACTTCCATTTTACAGTTTGATTGGTATTTAAAAGTATCATTTTACTTCCCTTTTTAGGCAGGTTTCCTTGCCATTCGATTGTTGCAGGGATCTCATTATCTTTAAAACAATAAATTGCATTTTTTACCTGCTGATCTTTGCTTTGGGTAAACCAGGTATTGCCATTGTGGTAATCTGCGGTAATCCGCGTATTGTATATGGCCTTTCCGTTATTTTTCATCCATTTACCAATTTCCTCTAATCTGGATACGGCTACTGCTGGAAAAGTGCCGTCAGGACGCGGACCAATACCAAGTAACAGACTTCCGCCTTTTGCTACTACTTCTGCCATTGCGCTAATTACTTCTGCAGGTTTTTTGTATTGATCATTTGCTACAAATCCCCAGGCGTTTCCCAGGGTAAGGCAGCTTTCCCAGGGGTGATTGAGTTGCTTTTCGGGAATTTTCTGTTCTGGTGTCTGATAGTTTTCATAGGGGCCATGTACAGTCCGGTCTACCATGAGCAGGCCTGGTTGTGCCTTACGTGCCATTCCTGCAATTTTTGGCATATCTATTTCCTGGCTCCATGCCGGAATTGCGGCTCCCCAACTTCTTACTTCTTCGTTAACGGTTTCTAGCGGACGTACCCAGCCACCATCTAACCAGAGGATGTCGATTGCACCATAATTGGTCATGAGTTCAGATAACTGGTTATAGGAGTATTGCTTAAACTGGTTCCAGCGCCAGGGATGTTTCCTGATGTCGTAGTTTGTATTGCGGTCTGGGGTGGCGTATTTTGACCACCAGAAATATTGGGAGTGCCAGTCTGGTTTGGAGAAATAGGCACCGATCATAAAACCTTCTTTCCTAAATGCGTCAAAAACATATTTTGCTACGTCTGCTTTGGGATTATTGGCAAAGGGGCCGGATGCAATATTAAAATCAGATTGTTTGGTGTCATACATCGCAAAACCGTCATGGTGTTTGGTGGTAAAGATCATGTATTTCATACCGGCATCTTTGCCTGCTTTGGCCCATTGGTCTGGGTTGAACTTTACAGGGTTAAATTATTTGCTCAGATCCCAGTACCATTTTTTGTAATCTTCGTAGGCGATGGTGCTGTCTCTTTCAATCCAGCTTTCTGAACAGAGTTCCCAGGATTCAATAATTCCGGGAACGGAATATAACCCCCAATGGATCAGCATTCCAAATTTCTGGTCTTGCCATTGATCAAGTTTTGCTTTTACTTCTTTATCTGCAGGCCACTGGTAGGTAGTGGATTGCTGATGTACGCCGTTTTGAGCCGTTACTTTAATGGAAAGCAGTACCAGAAATACAGCTAAACAATTAAGTTTATTCATCTGCTCAAATTAGAACAAAAAGCGGATAATACAAAAAAAGCGTTCTATTATTCAGAAAAAGGCTTGTGTTTATTGGTTAAGGGGTTAAATGGGACGATAATTTTAATTGTATGCTGGGTTGCTATCAGAAGATTGGATAAAGATGCTGGTTTTCCTCTCAGATTTACCCTTAAAACCTCAATCTGCCCATCTCCTCCCATACTCACTCATCGCCAACAAAGTCTCCAGAAGTTAAAACAGGGTGGCTATGGGTGGCATCAGGGTAGCGTCAAGGTGGCTTTACTACCACAAAAAAGCCTGCTATTTCCATAGCAGGCCTATTGTATTTAGATCTGTTTATTTAAACGAAACAGTCGGTTTTAAGACATCACTTTAACTTCATCTTCTTTAGCTGCTAAATAACGCTCTGCATCTAATGCTGCCATACAGCCAGAACCCGCAGCGGTCACCGCCTGACGATAGTAATGATCCTGTACATCTCCTGCAGCAAAAACACCTTCAATATTTGTTTTTGTAGTTCCTGGTATTGTTTTTAAATAACCAGTTTCATCCATTTCCAGCCAGCCTTTAAAAATGTCTGTATTTGGCTTATGGCCGATAGCTACAAAGAATCCTTCTACTTCAAGATCTGTTTCTACACCCGTCTGATTATTGTGGATTTTTAAACCAGTTACATTTTTGCCGTTACCTAAAACCTCTTTTGCTTCTGAATTATAGATTACTTCAATATTAGGCGTGTTTAATACGCGGTGAACCATTGCTTTAGATGCTCTAAATTCATCACGGCGAACCAGCATATATACTTTTTTACAAAGTTTAGCCAGGTAGGTAGCTTCCTCTGCTGCTGTATCTCCTGCACCAACAATGGCTACATCTTGATTTTTGAAAAAGAAACCATCACAAACTGCACAAGCAGAAACACCAAATCCATTATAATGCTGCTCACTTGGTAAGCCCAGCCATTTTGCTGTTGCACCAGTTGAAATGATTACGGTATCAGCAGTTATGGTTTTAATTTCATCAACGACCACTTTATGCGGTGTAGAAGAAAAATCTACCGAACTTACATAACCAAAACGGATATCCGCTCCAAAGCGCTCTGCTTGCTTACGAAAATCTTCCATCATCTCAGGACCCATGATCCCGTTAGGATAACCAGGGAAATTATCTACATCAGTAGTTTGTGTTAATTGCCCGCCTGCTTCCATACCTGTATATAAAACTGGTTTTAAATCTGCTCTGGCAGCATATATGGCAGCTGTATATCCAGCAGGTCCTGAACCAATAATCAGGCATTGAACGTGTTCTATTTCTTGTGGAGTATTCATAATATTTTTATGTTATAGCGATCACCTGATCAATAGGTAAAAGCAGCAATTTTTTCAATTGTTAATGCAAAATTAAGCTTTAATGCGGGGATGCACAAAAGTTATAGCCGGTTAATTCGTTTTTTCAGCTTCTGCTTGTTTTTCACGCAATTTTTTACCGCGTAATGAAGAAACTAACTCATCACGCACATACGTATTTTCCTGCCGGCCGCCGTCAAGCATCCACGGACCATTTTTTTTGCCCGAAATATACAGGCCGGAAGTTAATATCTTTCCTTTAAGATCAAAGGCCTGAAAACCGCCATGAACTACCCCCTTATAAAAGGTAATAACTTGTTTCATCGTCCCTTCTGGATAAAAACTAATCCAGCGCCCGCTTTGCAATCCATCAATAAAAGCACCGGTAATGGATACAAATCTTTCTTTGCCTTTAATATCATATCCATAATTGGTATTGTTATTCGCAGGTGTGATCCATTCGTAATAGATGAATTTACCATGCGGCACTTTTAAACTGTCGTCTTTAAACGAGCCTGAAGCAAGTAATATACCTTCAAAATCAAATTTCTTAAATGTATATACTGTATCGCCAGTTAGTTTGCCAAATACAGCATAGGTAACTGCTAAAGTTGAATCTGTTGTGATCCTGTCTTTAACATCAAGCATAATCGATTTGACCTGACTATAAGTGTTAAGACCCACTATCAGGAAGAAAAAACAGGTGATTATCCTTTTCATATAGAATCAAATTTAAGGATTAGGTCTGGATAATTCCGACATTGAATTGTCTTTTTATTGGTGACTGGTTGGCGGCTTCTATTCCCATGGATATGACCTTACGCGTCTCTAAAGGATCAATAATTCCATCTACCCAAAGTCTTGATGCAGCGTAATAAGGTGTAGTTTGACTATCATAACGGTCTGTAATTTCTTTAAGCATTGCGGCTTCTTTTTCTGGCGTTATGGTTTCCCCTTTTGATTTAAGGGAAGCTGCCTGGATCTGCAGTAGTGTTTTTGCTGCCTGCGATCCGCCCATTACGGCAATTTTAGCCGTTGGCCAGGCGTAAATTAAGCGGGGATCATAGGCTTTTCCACACATGGCATAATTTCCTGCGCCATATGAATTTCCGATCACAATGGTGAATTTTGGTACAACAGAATTAGCCACCGCATTTACCATTTTTGCGCCATCTTTAATGATCCCGCCTTGCTCTGAGCGGCTGCCTACCATAAATCCGGTTACATCTTGTAAGAAAACCAATGGGATTTTCTTCTGGTTGCAATTCATAATAAAACGGGCTGCCTTATCAGCACTGTCGGAGTAGATTACCCCGCCAAATTGCATTTCCCCTTTTTTGGATTTTACTACTTTTCTCTGATTCGCTACGATGCCCACTGCCCAGCCATCGATCCTGCCTAAACCACAGATGATACTTTGACCGTATTGCATTTTATATTCTTCAAATTCAGAATCATCTACTAACCGGGAAATGATTTGGTGCATATCATATTGCTTTTCCCTGCCTTCTGGTAAGATTCCGTAAATTTCCCGCTGGTCAAGTTTAGGTAAAGCAGGTTTGATCCGGCTAAATCCAGCCGATTGTGGGGCACCTAACATGCTGATGATGTTTTTAATACTATCTAAACAGGCTGCATCATTTGGGTGTTTATAATCGGTTACCCCAGAAATTTCACAATGTGTGGTTGCCCCTCCTAATGTTTCATTATCTACTTCTTCTCCTATGGCTGATTTTACGAGGTAAGATCCAGCCAGAAATACAGATCCGGTACCTTCTACAATCATCGCTTCATCACTCATGATGGGCAAATAAGCACCACCTGCAACGCATGCACCCATAATTGCCGAAATTTGAACAATCCCATCTGCCGACATAAGTGCATTGTTCCGGAACATCCGGCCAAAATGTTCTTTGTCTGGAAAAATCTCATCCTGCATAGGCAGGTATACGCCTGCACTATCTACCAGGTAGATGACAGGCAATCTATTTTCCATGGCTATTTCTTGTGCACGCAAGTTCTTTTTAGCCGTCATCGGGAACCATGCGCCGGCTTTTACGGTGGCATCATTGGCAACAATCATACATTGTCTGCCAGATACATATCCAATACCGCAAATTACTCCGGCTGATGGGCATCCACCTTGCTCGGCATACATCCCATCTGCGGCAAAAGCACCTATTTCAAGAAATTCTGTTTCTTTATCAATCAGATAGGCGACTCTTTCCCTGGCCAGCATTTTTCCTTTTTCCTTTTGCTTAGCTGCACTTTTCTCTCCGCCACCTTTATATATATTCTTCAGCTGTGTTTTTAGATCGTACACGAGCTGCTTGTTGATATCCTCGTTTTTATTAAATTCGATGTCCATTGAGGCAAGATAAAAGTATTCTGCCAGATTTATGGAAGAGGATTATAAAAATAAATAGCTAAAATGTGTCTTATTGTAAGTTTTACACTGTTAAATTAAATCTCTGTCTTTAAACCAAACTTCCTCTGGCTTAGCTATAAATCCCTGCATTTTAGCAACTAGTTCTGCGGGATCATCAGAATCAATAACCAGCTTTCTATTGCTTTCTTTTAGGAAACGATGTTCTACCATTACATCTAACTGGGCAAAAAGATGGTCGTAGTAACCATTTACATTGAGTACACCGATGGCTTTTGTATGCAGGCCTAATTGTAACCAGGTAAGTACTTCAAAAAATTCTTCGAGTGTACCAAACCCGCCTGGCAGAATAATAAAGCCATCAGAAAGATCTGCCATTTTTTGCTTGCGCTGATGCATGTTTTCAGTAATGATAAGTTCAGTCACATTCTTGTGCGCTACTTCTAGATCAAGCAAAAATTGTGGGATCACTCCGGTTACTAAGCCATCGCGTTTTAGGACTTCATCGGCGATGATGCCCATTACGCCTAAACTGCCACCGCCGTAAATTAAACGAATATCCTGACTGGTAAATACTGCTGCCAGATCAGATATGGCTTTTAGCAATATGGGGTCTCCGTTGAAGTTGGCACCACAATAAACACAAATTGATTTCATATTTTAATGATTAAATTTTTAGATAAAAAAAAATCATCCTAGCTTGTTTAATCCTGCTAGAATGATTTGTTATAAATTTTTCAGCTTAAACTAGCGGGAGTAGTTTGGTGCTTCTTTAGTGATCGAAATATCATGTGGATGACTTTCTCTCATTCCTGCAGCGGTGATTCTTACAAATTTTGCAGCTTGTAAGTGTTCTATAGTTGCTGCTCCGCAATAATGCATTCCAGCTCTTAAGCCGCCTACAATCTGGTAGATCACTTCTGATATGGTACCTTTATAAGGAACGCGGCCCACAATCCCTTCTGGAACTAATTTAGTTACTACATCTTCCTCATCCTGAAAATAACGGTCTTTGGAGCCTTGCTGCATGGCTTCTACCGATCCCATACCCCGGTAAGATTTAAATTTACGTCCTTCATATATAATGGTCTCCCCTGGTGATTCTTCTACTCCTGCAAATAAAGATCCTGCCATGATAGAACTTGCTCCGGCAGCTAATGCTTTGACAATATCACCGGTTTGTTTGATCCCTCCATCGGCAATAACCGGGATACCAGTGCCTTTTAAAGCCTGTGCGCATTCGTAAACAGCATATAATTGCGGCACTCCCACACCTGCAATAATCCGCGTTGTACAAATTGAACCGGGCCCAATTCCTACTTTTACAGCGTCTGCTCCTGCTTCCGCTAATGCTCTTGCGGCATCTGCGGTGGCAATATTACCGGCAATCACTTGCAGATCAGGAAATCTAGCTTTGATCGCTTTGACCATATCGATTACTCCTTTAGAGTGTCCATGAGCGGTATCAACAGTAACTACATCTACGCCTGCAGCAACTAATGCGGCAACACGGTCAATGTTGTCGGCGGCTACACCTACGGCAGCGCCAACTCGTAATCTGCCCCGGTCGTCTTTACATGCTTTAGGGTAGTTTTTATATTTCTGAATATCTTTGAAAGTGATTAATCCGGCTAATTTACCGTCTTCAGAAATCACCGGAAGTTTTTCTATTTTGTAGTCTTGCAGAATTTCTTCAGCCTGTAATAAGGTGGTGCCTTCTGGTACGGTGATTAAATTTTCTTTGGTCATTACCTCAGATACCGGGCGCTGCATGTCTTTCTGGAAACGCAGATCGCGATTGGTAATGATACCTACTAACTTATTATCATTGTCTATAACAGGTATACCACCTATTTTGTATTTTGTCATGATCTGAAAGGCTTCTGCAACTACTGCATCTGCATGCAGGGTAACAGGATCCTGGATCATCCCACTCTCAGAACGTTTTACTTTCCTTACCTCATCTGCCTGGCGCTCGATACTCATATTTTTATGAAGCATACCTATACCACCGGCTTGCGCAATAGCAATAGCTAATTTCGCTTCGGTAACAGTATCCATCGCGGCTGAAGCGATCGGAACATTGATACGAATTTTTTTAGTAAGGTAACTTCCAGTATCCACATCACGGGGAAGTACTTCGGAATAGGCGGGGACTAATAATACGTCATCGTATGTTAATCCTTCGGCAATAAATTTTTGGGGATCGAGTTGCATAGCAAATAATTTTTAGGAGTTATTACTTGCCGGGCAAACTTACACAATTTATTGCTAATCCAAAATTGTTTTGTGTATTGCGATTAATATAGATTAAAATTGACATTTAAATTAAATGCTTACTTAATTATATGTCAAAATATGGCTGTTAAATAAATTTTAATAAATTGTTCATTAAAGAAAATTTGAATTAATATTGTAGCTTAATTCACGCTCATGTTTAAAACGCTCTTCCTCTTTTTTATTTTATTTATTTCTACAAATATTAGGTCTTCTGCACAAGAAACTGAAGAGTTCAATCCTATATTTAAATTCGGAAAGGTGTTTGCTGCTGATTTCGAAACTAAGCCTTTTGGTGATGACTCTGCATCGGCGGCAGTCAAAATATTTGACGTTGGGAAAGGTTATTTTGAAATCAGTACAGCTACTGGGAACTTTATATATGTAATAGAAAGACATGTACGGTATAAAGTGATCAATAAGGAGGCTTATGATTTAGCTAATGTAGAATTGCAATTGTACCGCGGGGATAATGGAGGAGAAGAGAAGCTGGTTATTTTTAATGGTGCTACGTATAACCAAATTGGTGATCAAATTGTAACTAGTAAAATTACCAGTGATGCTAAATTTAGCAGCAATCTGGATAAGAATCACACCGTCAAAAAATTCACACTGCCTAATGTTAAAGAAGGTTCAGTTATAGAATATAGCTATACGACTAAATCAGAATTTATTTATAGACTGGATGATTGGTATTTTCAAGGTAGTTATCCCTGCAAATATTCTTCCTTAACCTTTATCATGCCAGAATATTATATTTACAAACTCAGTGTGGGTGGATATTTGGATATTCTGAAAGGAAAATCGAAACAAGTACTGACAAATTATTATATCGCTTCTACTTCAACTTCTTCTGCAGGGAGTGTTGGATCATATTCTATGCAGAACCGTTATTATGCACAAAATATTCCTTCTATAAAAAATGAAAACCACATTACCACACTAGAAGATTATGTAAGTAAAATTGGCTTTGAACTTACGGCTACGAAATTTCCACAAGCTGGATACAAAGATTACAGCTCAACTTGGTCAAAAATTGTTTCTAAAATGATGATGGATGAAAACTTTGGTGGTTACCTGCGCAGGGCTAATTATGATAGAGAATTTTTAACCACCATTTTAGCCGGTGAAACTGACCCTGAAAAGAAAATGAAGCTTGTATTTAATTTTGTCAAGAAGAATATTAAATGGGATAGCAAATACAGTAACTATACAAAATCTTTAAATCAAAAAGCTATACTGGATAAGAAGTCTGGTAATTCAGCAGAAATAAACCTACTGATGTTAGGTTTATTAAAAAAGGCAGGATTAAAAAGCTCGGCGGTACTGATTAGCACAAGGACAAATGGACAACATCCTGGTTATCCCCTGGCCACTAAATTTAACAATGTAATTGTACAAGTAGAAATTGATTCGGTAAAACATTTACTGGATGCTACAGACAAGTATAACGTGAGCGATTTAATCAGTTATCAAAATTTAAATCATCAGGGCCTGAAGTTAGATCTGGAGGCTAAAAATGCATCTTGGATAGCTGTGGAGAACCCTAATTTGAGCAGGACAAATTTAACTTTTAACGTTAAACTAGGGTTGGATAATAATATGACGGGAACACTGCTAATCTCTTCTGACCATTATGCTGGTTTAGACAAAAGAAACAATTATTATACAGCAGCAAATGAAGCTGAGTTTATCAAACTGTATAAAAGCACTAAACCTGGATTAGAAATCAGCAATTATAAAATTAATTACCTGGATGATCCTGATTTACCCCTTCAGGAAGCTATGGATATCAGTATTGAGGATAATATAGAAGAGGCAGGCAATCTATCTTATTTTATGCCATTAATGTTTGAGCGGACAAAAGAGAACCCCTTTAAATTGGAAGACCGCAAATTTCCGGTAGATTTTGCCTATCCTGTGGAAGAGAATTACAGAATAACCATAGAATTTCCTGAAAGCTATAAACTAGAGAAGCTGCCACAAAGTGAGCGGTTTAAACTTCCTAATAATGATGCATCTTTTACTATTAGTTATGCACAAGAGAATAATAAAATAGCTGTTAGAAGTAAAATTAATATTGCTAAATCTGTATTTACTGCAGATGAATATTATAATTTAAAAGAGCTTTTTAAAAATATTGTCCGCAAACAGGCCGAACAAGTTGTATTTAAGAAAATATGAGAAAGATCCTTCTGATAATATCGTTTATAATTTTCTCCGTAAAATTAGTCATTGGACAAGGCATATATGATGTGGCTAATATCTCTGCTGACCTGCTTAAAAACTCTACGGTTGTGGTGAGAAATGAAGAGCAGCAATTCACTATTAAAACTGAAAAGTATGCTTCTTATAGTTATAAAATGGCGATGACCATTCTAACTGAAACTGCGGAAGCTAATGCGGTTATGAGTGAATATTATGACAAATTTTCTACGCTTTATAATTTAAAAGCGACCATGTATGATGGAAAGGGAATCAAACTCAAATCTTACAAAAGTTCAGATTTTAAGGATCAGAGCATTACTGGTGATGGTACCATGTATGATGATAACAGGATGAAAAAACTGGTGTTTTTAAATGCAACTTATCCTTTTACTATTGAATATAGTTATGAGAAAGATTATAATGGCTATCTCAGCATACCTGCCTGGTATCCGGTCAACTTGTATGATTGTGCGGTAGAACAATCTTCCTATACCTTGCAAATTCCTGAAGGTATAAGTTTTAAATATTTAAAAAGTGAAGGCCTGAAAACTGATTCTGTATTAGTTAATAATAAACTGACCTATAAATGGTCTTGTAAAAACATTCCTTCTTTTGAATTTGAACCAATGACCACGGGTTTAACTAGTATCACTCCCTGGGTAATCAATTCTCCAAATAAATTTGATTATGACAATGTGAAAGGTACAGTTGATAACTGGAAGAACCTGGGAAGCTGGATTTATGATCTGAGTGCAAATGTGCAGACTTTACCAGAGCAAACAAAATTAACAGTTAAGACTTTAATTGCAGATGCAAAAACAGATAAAGAAAAGGTAGCCATTTTATATACTTATTTACAATCAAATACACGCTATGTGGGTATCCAGCTAGGAATTGGCGGCTATAAACCTATTGCAGCGGAAAAGGTGGCAACAGTTAATTATGGAGATTGTAAGGCCTTATCAAATTACATGAAAACTCTTTTATCCGAAGCGGGTATTCCATCACATCTTGTAATCCTGGGGTCTGGCCGGCCTTCACTTAATACTAAATATTCGAGTTTTGGGCAGGCGAATCATATGATCCTTTGCGTTCCCCTGCAAAAGGACACCACCTGGCTGGAATGTACAAGCCAATATAAACCTATAGGTTTTTTGGGCAATGATAATGCCGCGCGAACAGTTTTAATGGTTACAGCCGATGGTGGTCAATTAATTAACACACCGGTTTACAAACCGGAAGACAATTTCCAGCATAGGATGACGACGGTTTTACTCTCTGCTACGGATCCGGCAAAGGTAATGATTAAGACTACTTATGGTGCTGCGCAGTATGAGGATCATATGGGTATAATGCTTTTGGAACCAACAGATCAGAGAAAAAGATTAATGAATAGCCTTGGAATACCAAATATGGATATTTCTTCTTTTAGCTTTGTACAGCCTGATAAAACGGCTCCAGTTATGCAGGAGAGTATTTTACTGACTAGCTCACAAATGTTAAATCAGGGAGCAGATAAACTATTTCTTACCCTTAATTTACTCAATAGAAAAGAGAGTGTCCCAAGAAAAGTGGAAGCCCGAAAAACCCCGTTTTCTGTTCCTTATGGGTTTAATGATGTGGATGAGGTTATTTATACCCTACCCGCAGGTTATAAAGCAGAGTTTGTACCCAAAGATATTTTGCTGGAATCTGAATTTGGAAAATATACGGCGAAGGTAATTGTAAAGGATAATTTACTTATTTATAAGCGGACACAGCAAGTAAACAGCAAGAAATATCCAGCAGAAAAGTACCGGGAACTGGTAGATTTCTACAAAAAAATTTACTTGTCAGACAAACAAAAAGCAGTACTGGCTAAAATTAATTAGCCAGTACTGAATGATGTTATTTTTTACCTACTACAACTTTTGTAAAATCGGCCGTACTAAGATAACGGTTAGCTAATGTTTTCAGTTCTTCAGCAGTAATCGATTTTACGGTGCGGATGTAGTTTTCGTAATAATCATACCCTAAATCTGAGTAGTATATGTTTTTAAATTTGTCTGCATGGGAGAAAGCATTCTCCAAACTACCAAGCATCGATCCCAGCATGTAACTTCTTACCAGATCGATCTCTTCAGCAGATACCAGTTCGGACTTTAGCAGGTCAATTTCTTTTTCTATTTCAGTTAAAGCATTTGCACATACATCTGCCCCTACTTCTGTAGCAATAAAAAAGTATCCTGCATCTTTCATTGAAACAATAGCTGAACCAATTCCATAGGTATACCCTTTATCTTCCCTGATATTAGCCATTAACCTGGAACCAAAGTAACCCCCTAAAAGGCAGTTCATTACTTGAAAACCAGGAAAATCGGCATGAGTGCGGTTGATGCTCAGTGTTCCCATTCTAATAGCTGACTGGATCGCATCTGGACGCTCAATGAAAATCTCACCTTTTAATGGGGAATCGAAAGAAAACTTATTGACAACAGAAGGAGCATGATTTGTCCAATCTTTCCCGAAGATTCCATTCAAAAGATCAAATTCTGATGCATCAAATTTACCGGCAACAAATACCGTACAGTTTTCTGGTTTATAGGCTGTACCATAGTAGTTAACCAGATCATCTCTTTCCATCGCCTGGTAATCTTCTGGCTCTATACTAGATCCATAAGTTGATTTACCAAAAATAGCATGTGCAAAGTTTTTTCTAGCTATAAAATCATTTTTCTGCAGGCTTACTTTTAAAGATTGCTGCTGATTTTGCTTAAATAAATCCAGCTCTTGCTGAGGAAAAATGCTCTCATTCAGTATAGACCATAGAATTGGCAACACAGAAGATAGGTGCTTATTTAAGGTGTATATCTTGATACTGCTTTGATCTGCCCCATAATCGGTTTGCAAAAATGCGCCATAGTAATCAACTTGATCAGCAATTTCACGCGCAGTTAGTGTGGTAGTACCATTGTTAATCAAATGGCTTACTCCTATGGCCTGCAATGGTTTTGATTCTTGCCAGTTTACATTTTCAAAAACAAACTCTATACGAACAAGCTCTTGCTTGCCTGCATTAATAGTAAAAACTTTGATTCCATTATCAAGTTCTTGCTTTTGAGGAGCAATAAAATTTATCTCATTTACCTGTTTTGATACAGGTATCAGGGTACGATCAAGCATTTTCTGAAGTTAAATAGTATAAAGTTGAACATTGCTCTCTCACAAAAGTCTTTTTTGCTGCTTCTAGTATTTTTGCAGCATCTACAGTTAGATATTTATCAATTTCTGTATTTAAATCAGCAGCATCGCCAAGTAATTCATAATAAGCAAGGTTCATTGCTTTATCAAGCAAGCTCATTTCTGCAAATACCATGATGGATTCAGATTTGTTCTTTACTTTGGTCAGCTCCGTTTCAGTTACTTCTTCTGTAGAAATTTTCTCCAGCTCTGCCCATACCGCGTTTTCTGCAGCTTCCATGGTTACTCCTTCACTGAGCTTACCTTCCAAAACAAATAATCCTTCATCCATACTGCTCATAATATAAGCATGGATATCGCTAAAAAGCTGCTGCTCTTTTAATAAACTATTATATAATCTGGAAGATTGTCCCTGAGATAAAATATCGGAGAGCAAATCATATGTTTGATAGGTTTCATCACGACGCGCAGGCATTTTAAAAGCCATATAAAAAGCATTTAATGGTACGTTAGCATGAACAGTTTCTGTACGTGCTTCCGTTTGAACAGGCTCCTTAGGTAGTTGACGTACATATTTTTCTCCTGCAGGAATTGGGCTAAACCACTTTTCTGCCATTATTTTAATGTCCGCTGTTTTTACGTTTCCACCGACAACCAGGATTGCATTTTGTGGATTGTAGTGTTTTTTAAAAAAAGCTTTAACGTCTTCCATAGAAGCATTTTCTATCTGTGCCAGGTCCTGGCCAATAGTGGCCCAGCGATATGGATGCTCTTTATAGGCAAGTGGTCTTAATTTTAACCAGACATCGCCATATGGCTGATTTAGATATCTTTGCTTAAACTCTTCACATACTACATTTCGTTGTGTTTCTAAACTTTTTTCAGAAAAAGCAAGACTCAGCATCCGGTCACTTTCCAGCCAAAATGCCGTTTCCAGGTTAGTCGCAGGTAAAGTGATATAATAGTTAGTGATATCATTACTGGTAAAAGCGTTATTTTCTCCGCCTACCCGTTGTAAAGGATCGTCATAGCTCGGTATATTTACTGATCCACCAAACATTAAATGCTCAAATAGATGGGCAAACCCGGTTTTGTCTTCTTCTTCATCCCTTGCACCAACATCATATAGGATGTTTAATACTGCCATAGGGGTCGTATCATCTTCGTGTACTAAGACACGTAAGCCATTGGCTAGTGTAAAACGATTAAAGTCTACCATAAAAAAAATTAATTCTGCCAAATATAAGAATAATGATTTAACGCTAAATGTGATAATCTCATGAAATAAAAACAGAAGAACTTATGGTATATTTGTCCTATGAATACTGCCGAAATATTACAGAGAGCACTAAAATTTGACTTCCTAAGTAAAGAAGAGGGGGTTTTTCTGTACCATAATGCTGCTACAGCTGAATTGGCTTTTGTTGCGAATGAATTAAGAAAAAAGCAAGTACCTAGTGGTAAAGTCACCTGGCAAATTGACAGAAATGTGAATACAACTAATGTTTGTATCGCTAACTGTAAATTCTGCAACTTTTTCAGGAGGCCTGGCCATGATGAAAGTTATATAACAGATATAGAAACCTATAAGGTAAAGATTGAAGAGACATTTCGATTAGGTGGAGATCAGCTCCTTTTACAGGGCGGGCACCATCCAGACTTGGGATTAACTTTTTATGCTGATTTGTTCAGAAAATTAAAAGAGCTTTATCCTGATCTGAAATTACATGCATTAGGCCCCCCAGAAATTGCGCATGTTGCAAAACTTGAAAAAATATCGCATACAGAGGTGCTAAGTGCTTTAAAAGAAGCGGGTATGGATTCTTTACCTGGTGCGGGTGCAGAGATCTTAAACGATAGGGTACGCAGATTGATCTCTAAGGGAAAATGTGGTGGTCAGGAATGGTTGGATGTGATGCGTGCAGCCCATCAGCTGGATATCACAACTTCTGCAACGATGATGTTTGGACATGTGGAAACTATTGAAGAACGTTTTGAGCATTTAGTATGGATCCGTGAGGTTCAGAGTGAAAAACCAGCGCATGCAAAAGGTTTTCTTGCTTTTATACCCTGGCCGTTCCAGGATGACGGGACTTTATTGAAACGTTTAAGAGGAATCACTAATGATGTTTCTGGTGATGAGTACCTTAGAATGCTGGCTTTAAGCAGAATTATGCTGCCAAACATTAAAAATATACAAGCTTCCTGGCTTACCGTGGGTAAAAATGTAGCGCAATTATGCTTACATGCGGGCGCAAACGATTTTGGGTCTATTATGATTGAAGAAAATGTAGTTTCTGCAGCAGGTGCACCTCACCGTTTTACAGCTAAGGGTATACAGGATGCAATTAAAGAAGCCGGCTTTGAACCTCAGTTGCGCGGACAGCAATATAATTACCGTGATCTTCCTGAACAGCTGGAAGAGCAGGTGATCGATTATTAGTCATACTCTATAGTTATATAATGCCTTGCTCTTGTAGAGCAGGGCATTTTTTTTACCAGTACCTTGCCGAATAAAAAAGGGAGAAGACAAATAATTGTCCTCTCCCCCATCTTAAACTTAACCTATGTATATTTATCTGATAAATAATGAGGCAATAGCTAATACGTCAGCTTTTACCAAAAATTCATCAAAAGATTCTGTTGCAGCGTTAACGGAAACGCCTAAACTTGGTATATTAACACCTAGTTGAGTAATGTTATCTTCACCTTTATAAACCGCATCAACTTGTGGTACACCACTGTCATTTGCACCAGTAATCCATGGTTTTAATGCAGTTACACCACCACCTGCCGGAGCTTTACGCATTTGACGGATATGTGACGCATGACGCGCTTCGACAGAGTGAATCTGTAAAGCAGTTTGAAGCACTCCAGGATTGCCCATTAATGCTGGCGCCTGACCTTTATAAGCTCTTACACCTGTATCTTCAAATGCTTGTGCTACCGCTAAAAATGTTGGATAGTTTGAAAATACGGTAGGAAATGTGTTTTTTGCAGTGTAATCAAATTGTGCAGCTGTAAAAGCTACTGGAGTACCACCTGAAGCGGTGATTGCACTTTTAAGTAAGTTTACGTGAGCTAATTCATGATTACGGATAGTATTGATCGCCGCAACTGCTGGTGTACCTGCTGGAATCAATCCTGCAGTTGCAGCACCGGTCTGATAGAAATAATATTCAAGATACTCTAAGGTTAATGCAAAATTTAGTACATCAATTACTGTAGAGGTAGTTTGGCCATATGCTTTTTTGAACATAGAACCTAATGCCAATGGAACTGCAGCTAGTGCTACTTTTGATCCCATATTATAAAATTGTTTCATGGCTGCACGACGCGGGTTTAAGCGCTCATATACTTCGCCATCTACTTTTTCAATTTCTTCTAATATATTTAAGATATTCATGATTTCGGGATTATGAGGTAGGTAAATTAGAACCGTTAATGGTAGTTTTGATATAAGTTTGTGCAATGGCTAAAACATCTTTTGGCGCTCTGGCAGCATCCAAACCATTGGCATCAATAACAGTTGAATCTGCAAATGTTCCATTTTCAATTAAGTCACGAATCAAAGCAGCATGACGCGCTTCTACAGAAACGATTTTTCCAGCTACTACAAGGTAATCTACTGATTTGATCAGTTTACCAGCTCCATTGTATGCTGAGACACCTAAATCTTCAAAAGCTTTAGCGGTAGCTAAAACATCTTGTCTCACACTAAAATTAATTTTACTAAAATCTACTGTTAAACCTGGAATAGCTGCAGTCCCTAAAGCTCTTTTAAAGAACTCTCTGTGTGCTACCTCATGATCCCTGATATCAGTTAATAAAGCGAGTTCTGTTGCAGAAATCCCACTGTATGGAGTTTGGATAACTGCAGTGTAGAAAGCTGCTTCTAATTGTTCTAGTGCGTAAGCGTAATTTAAGATACCAACATCGCCGCTGCCTAAATTTACACCTGCATTATTGGAAGAGTCATTGTTGTCTTTCTTACAGCCAACAGCTAAAAGTGCAATACCAGCGGCACCTGCACCGGCATATTGCAGAAATGATCTGCGCTGCAATGTTGCTGACAGGATTCCGCTTTCTTTATGCAGTATTTCCTGGTCTTCGTTTAGTAGATTTTTCATAGTTAAATGAGTTAAGATTTATGGTTCTTTTTTTTAAAGCTATTCTCTTTATAATGGGACGTACGGAGAAAAAAATGATCTGGTTTTGACATTTCAATAAAAAATTAGCGGGTGCGCTATTTTTTTTTTAAATTGTCCATAAATAAAAATCTGCCGTGCTTAATATTATTATTGTTGATGATGAAGAATTTGCACGTTCTTCACTTTATTTTCTCATACAGGAAAATTGTGAAAACGTCACTATTTGTGGAATTGCAAAATCAGTAGAGGAAGCGCGTGAATTACTGCTAAAACATGACGTAGACCTCATATTTTTGGACATTGCTATGCCTGGAAAAAACGGTTTTGAACTCGTTCCTGATGCAAAATTGAATAATGCGCAAATTGTTTTTACCACTGCTTTTGATCAATATGCACTTAAGGCTTTTAAAGCGAATGCTGTGGATTATCTATTGAAACCGATAGATATTGAGGAGTTACAAGAGACCGTAGAAAAGGCCAAAAAATTTATTCGTTTTAGTGATTATGAGTTAGAAAAGAATGAACGTTTAAAAAATCTGGCAACAACTATAGCAGAAAGGTCAGAGATAAGAAAACTCAGTCTCCCAAATGGGCAAGGTTACACGATGATAGATATTAATGAGATCATTCATATCGAGGCTGATAGTAATTATTCTATTTTCCATCTGGATCAAAGAGAAAAAATAACGGTTTCCAGGGTATTAAAAGAATATGAAGAAATCTTACCAGATGATCAGTTTGTACGCATACATAAATCCAGCATCGTAAATTTAAATTACCTGAAAGAATATAACTCAAAAAATGGCTTAGAGGTACTTTTAAAAAATGGACAGAAAATTGCTGTATCGCGCAGAAGAGCAAGTATTTTTGTAGAGAAAGTTAAACTATACACCAGTTTCAGCAGTGATAAATAAGAAAAAAGGGTCTGCCCTGAGGAACCTCCTCCTATTCATCTTTATAATTACAGCAGCTCCTGTTTATAGTCAAACTGCTTTTATTAAGCATTACAGTACCAAAGATGGACTGCCAAGTAATAATTGCTATTATACCTTACAAGATCAAAAGGGATATATCTGGGTATCTACAGATGCCGGTATTAGCAGGTTTGATGGTAAGGTATTTGAAAATTTCTCCGTTGATGATGGCCTACCTGACAATCAGATTATAAGGATCAATCAAGACCGCTCCGGTAAAATATGGTTTTCTGCATTAAATGGTCAGATGAGCTATTTTTTCAATGGCAAGATTTATAATAGTGAAAATGATAAATCACTTAAACTTCTTAAAGTTAATGGAATTATATTATCTTTTTTTGAGGATAGCAAGAGTAATATCTGGTTAGGAACAAATAAAAATATGCTAATCAAATGGGATGGAAAAACCGTCACAAAATATGTTTCAGCTAATTCAGGCAGTCAGTTTATCAATACATTTGTTTATGAAGATAATGAAGGCAGGATATGGGCCACCAGCAATCGTTGCCAGCATCTATATAATGGATCTACTTTTACAAGGGTAAAACAGCGAATTGATGCCATTTCTTATAAAACAATAATAAGCTTACCAGGTAAATCTTTGTTTTACTTAAACAAAGATGGACTGAACCTTAAAAATGGTCAGCAGCAAAAGCTAACATTAAAGATCAGCAGTATTTTGCTTTCGGATAATCCGGGATATTTTTATGCACAAAATGAAAAATCGGTATGGTTAACTAATGCAAATGGTGTATTCTACATAGATGAAAAGGGTATTCAAACACATTATTTGCATAATATAATGACCAGCCAGGTAATTAAGGATAATAAGGATAACATGTGGTTTACCACGACAAACGGTATATACATGCTTCCTAAAAAATCGAAACGTGTCTATATCGTAGATGCGAATCATGGTTTATCTAATAATATCGTGAAGAGCATTATTAAAAATAAGAATCAGCAACTCTGGTTAGGGTTAGATGATGGGCAAATCAATATCATCAGCAAGCCGGGTGACCCCATAGAAAGCATTAGCATTCCCGATAAAAAAAAGTTTAATAGTATTAAACAACTAAGTGCTGATTCTAGCGGATGTCATATCTTTTTTTCCTCTGATTATGGTTTGGGCATGATAAATAATACTATTGCAGGAACAAAAGAGATTAGGTACCTGCAAGAAACAAGTAACTCTGGTTATGTATTAAAAAACTTCAGTATTAGCAATAATGCAAACCAACTGGCCCTGGCACTATCTTCTGGAGTAGTAATAATCAAAGATCCGCTTCAAAATTTATCATTTACCTCGTCAGACTATAAGGAAGGAACTAATTTTTTTAGTGGAAGATCCTATCGCGTATATTATGATCGAAAAGAAAATCTTTGGTTTTCTAATGCCAGCGGACTATCAGAACTTGACGGTCAAACGTTAAACGAACGTTATAAACAAAATCAGCTCCTAACCAACAGGATTAATGACATTGCCCAATTGCCAGACGGTACAGTAATACTTGCAACAGATGGCTATGGATTGCTTTTTATCAAAAACAATAAATTAGTTAAACGGATTACACGGGGGGAAGGACTATCAAATAATATTTGTAAAAAGATTTTTATCGATCAAAAATATTTATGGGTAATTACCAATAGTGCAGTAAACAGGGTGTTTTTAAATGGAAAATATCCCGTTGAGTCTTTTGAATATACGAGTAGTATGCTGGACAACGATATTAATGGACTGTATGTTGATAAAGAGACCGCTTACTTTGCCACCAATCATGGCCTGGTATATTTTGCTAATAAACCATTTGACAGTACTACAGAAGTGCCCAAAGTATTAATTTCTTCTATTTTTAATAATAAAAATCAATTAAGTATAGGTTCTGTTCCTATAGAATTAGCTCCTGCAGCTAATAACATTACATTTTATTACAGTGCTATAGATTTTCAAAATAATAATATTCTATACCGTTACCGTTTGAAAAATAAAGATAGCTGGACGGAGACAAAGAACAGACGCATTGAATTCTCTTCATTAGAGCCTGGTGAGTACAATTTTGAACTCTGTGCCAAAACCAGTAACAGTGAATGGAGCAAGCCAGCAAGCGTAGGATTTGTCCTTCAGGAGCATTTCTGGCAGTCTGCCTGGTTTATGCTGCTGGTCTTACTTATGGCCAGCTTTAGCTTTTACAAGATTGCTGTATTTGTAACTAGGCAGCAAAAAGATAAGGAAAAACAAAGTTTGTTATTAAAAAACAAGATTCTGATGCTGGAGCAGCAAGCCTTGCAAGCTATGATGAATCCACATTTTGTGTTTAACGTAATGAACTCCATTCAACATTATATCAATACCAAAGATACTTCTTCAGCTAATAAAATACTGACTGGTTTTGCCCGGTTGATCAGGAAGAATCTGGATATCTGTACAAAAAGCTATATTTCTATTGAAGAAGAGATAGCATATCTGACGCTATATCTCAGCCTGGAGAAAAAAAGATTTGGAGAAAAGTTTAACTATACCATCAGTATTGCTGATGATATTGATCAGGATGAGACGATGATTCCGTCTATGATCCTCCAGCCATATATAGAAAATGCAATTTGGCATGGGTTAATGCCAAAAGAAGAAGGTGGAAAAATTGACATTTTAATTGACCACCTGGAACCCGGAGTTCTCTTAATTCAAATTATAGATGATGGCATCGGTATAGAAAATTCTTTAAATATAAAAAAGGATACACATGAAAGTAAAGGAATGAGTCTGACACAGGAAAGAATAAACCTGATTAACCAGATTGAGGCCTATCCAATACAGATTAGCTATACACAGGACGGTAATTCAGGTACAATTATTTCTATTACCCTACCAAACCGGTAGGTATTTACCGTTTACTCAATTATACCTACCACTTACTCAGTATAATTGATTCCCAATAGTTTTTGCATTAAACTTGTTATAGATATTAAAGCAAACATAGTTTGTAAAAGCGTTCTTATAGAATTGATAAAAGATATTTTTTAACCTAACCTAAAACTATATCTCAATTCAGGTTTCATTTGTGTGTTAAAAGTGGTAAAGTTAAAGCTTTACCACTTTTTTTTTGTGTTAAAATTACTAATCTGATCCGCAGCCGATTGTGTAGGATTTTCAGTATTTAAAAAAAGTTCTTCTTTTAAAAAGCTTTTTATATTATTTTTGAATAGACAAAAGCGTCAATAAAAACAGCTTTGATGCTATTTAAAAAGATTTTTTGTATTTTTAACTTATTAACGAATTCTGGGAACCTTATTTTAGAGAAATGACAAATCCAAAAAAACCCACTAAGCAAAGTCCACTGGATGACCGGGAGCTGGACAAGGAAACAGCAGATGATAATTCATATGATTCTGTGGAGAAAAAAAAGACCTTTAATGACGATGAAGATGATGATTTTGACTTGCCATTAGATGATCTGGATACATTTGATGACTTTGGTACTGACGATGATGATGACAATTACTAAGCAATTCTGATAAATATATATAAAGCATCTTAAGCAAAGATGCTTTTTTTTTAAACCCAATCGATTAAATGCAGATAGTTCCCGTTTCTGGTGCACAGACAATAAAAGAGTTTTTACAAGTTCCGCACTATATATATAAAGATGATAAAAACTGGATCTGCCCGTTAGACCAGGATGTTGAAAAGACTTTTGACAGTAATAAAAATCCCTTTTTTAAACATGGTGAATGTACCAGATGGATTTTACAGGATAGTACAGGAAAAACTATCGGGAGGATCGCTGCTTTTATCAATCAGAAAAAAGCTTTCAACTATGAGCAGCCTACTGGTGGTCTTGGTTTTTTTGAGTGTATAAACGATCAGGACGCTGCATTTATACTTTTCGACACAGCACGTCAGTGGCTTCAGGAAAGAGGTATGGAAGCAATGGACGGACCAATCAATTTCGGAGAAAATGATACATTCTGGGGCCTGCTGGTAGAAGGTTTTACGCCACCTTCTTACGGAATGAATTACAATCCGGTTTACTATCAGCCATTTTTTGAAAACTATGGATTTGTAACTTCTTATCAACAGATTACTAATCATTTACAAGTAAGAAATCCTTTTCCTGAACGTTTTACCAAGATTGCTACATGGGTAGCGAATAAACCAGGTTATACCTTTGAACATTTTTCAAAAAAGAATTCCGATAAATATGTAAATGACCTGATGGAAATCTACAATGATGGATGGAAGGATTTTGAAAACTTTATACCGATCAAAAAAGAAACCCTACAAGAGAGTTTTAAACAGATGGAGACCATCATGGATGAGAAACTTATTTGGTTCGCTTATCTAAACGGAGAACCGGCTTCATTTGTGGTTATCATACCAGATGCTAATCAAATGATCAAAGACTTTAATGGAAAACTAGGATGGACTCAGAAAATAAAATTTGTTTACCGCAGATGGAAAGGAGTAAACAGAATGCGTGCGATTGTAATGGGTACAAAAACTGCTTATCAGAAACACGGCCTGGAATCGGCTTTATTTATTAAGTTGAAAGAATATGTGATACCGATGGAACAGTATGACGAACTGGAACTTTCCTGGGTGGGTGATTTTAATGATAAAATGCTTTCCATTCATGAAGCAACAGGTGCCACTTTTGGAAAGCGGCACCTGACGATGCGTAAATTGTTCTCTTAAGGGAGAACAATCTATTTTTCTCTTATTTCTTCATATAGGTCAATAACCTTTTTCTGAAGTTTAATGATCTCTTCTTCTCTCAAAGAAAGTTTCGCTTTAAGGTTATTGATCTCTTCAAAATTTACTGATTGAGGGTTTTCCCCTTCTTTAGAGATAATATCCATAGTAGAAACTTCAAAAAGGTTAGCGATCTGCGCAAGTCGTGAAATATTAATGTCTGTGATTCCTGTTTCAATTTTTGAAAATGCAGGAATTGAGATGTTAAGTCTTTTGGCTACTTCGCCTTGGCTCCAACCATTTTTCTGGCGGAGTTGTCTGATGTTCTTACCGATAATGTTCATTATTATATAAATTTAGGTGTGTTTTGTTCTTTAATTATTCAACTCGCGTGCCAGTTTGACTAGATCCATACCTCCAAAGTTCCCTGAACTCATTAAAAGCAGGTTAGTATGCTTAAAATCTAGATTTCTTAAGTATTGCTCAAGAGTATTGGCATTATCAAAAAAGGTAAGCCTATCGTTATTAAATGCTGTTTGAACATCTATTTCAGTGAAAGGCATAATTTTTTTCTGTTGAAATGTTTTTTCATCAATATATACGATAGAATTATCTGCTTGGATCATCGTATCTGCATATTGTAGTAAAAAATTTTTATTTAAACTACTAAATGTGTGTAATTCAATACAAGCAACTAACTTTCTTTCCTCAAATTGTGACTTTACTGCCTCAATTGTTGCTTTTAGCTTAGAGGGTGAATGTGCAAAATCCTTGTAAACACTAGTATCATTTTCCGAATTCAATAGTTCAAGCCTTTTTGCCGCGCCTTTAAACGTAGTAATAGCTTTATTAAAATCTTCTTCGTTAATTCCAATTTCTTTACACACTAATTTCGCAGCACTTAAATTCATAAGGTTATGGTCACCAAAAACTTTCAACGGAAGATTTTCCGGTAAAAGATAGGTTATACCACCTTTAACGCTATGAGATGGAATTTCGTACCCTGTTTTATTAATTTCTGACTTATTAGCCTCCACGATATTTCTTAATTCTTTATCAGTGTCACAATAAATTAATTTTCCTCCAGGCAGAATAGTTTTAATAAAAATCCTGAATTGCTCAAGATAATTTTCAAAAGTAGGAAATACATTTACATGATCCCAGGCTACACCACTGATTACAGCAATATTAGCGTGATAAAGATGGAATTTTGGCCTTCTGTCAATTGGCGAGGCAAGATATTCATCTCCTTCAATGATTATCACAGGAGCTGAATCAGTTACTTTCACCATGGTGTCAAATCCCTCAAGCTGTGCACCCACCAGGTAATCAAAATCTTTTCCATGGAAATTGAGCACATGCAGGATCATAGAGGTGATCGTAGTTTTACCATGGCTCCCGCCGATAACTACACGAAGTTTATCTTTAGTTTGCTCATAAATATATTCCGGATAAGAATATATTTTCAACCCAAGTTCCTGGGCACGAATCAATTCTGGATTATCCAGCAAAGCATGCCTACCTAAAATAACGGCATCAAGATCTGGAGTAATCAATTCATCATGCCAACCCATTAAGGCAGGTAAAATTCCATACCTGGCTAATCTGCTGGCAGATGGTTCGAAGATCATATCATCAGAACCCGTAACTTGAAAACCTTTTTTATGTAAAGCAATAGCTAAGTTATGCATTGCACTTCCACCTATTGCTATAAAATGTATCCGCATTTAATCTTTTTTAAATCTTGCTGCTACCCAATCCCCTATTTTCTTGTGATCTATATAGGAGATATTAAATTGTATACAGGCATCTTTAATTAACTGAAGGTCCGGAGACTCATAGAATCCACTGAAATAGATCTCTCCACTGCTTTTTAAAACTGCTGCATAAATTGAAATCTGATCCAATAATATATTCCTGTTAATGTTAGCCAGGATAATATCAAATTGCTTTTTAGGAATTACTTCTTTTCCACCACAAAGCATGTTCATATTTGTCACTTTATTTAAGGCAGAGTTTTCAATTGCGCTCAAATAACAAACTTCGTCATTATCAATTGCAATTAATTCTTTAGCTCCTCTTTTAGCAGCCAGGATAGCCAGAATACCTGTTCCACAACCCATGTCCAGAATAACCTTATCTGCTACAGGAGCATCTAGTATATACTGCATCATCATGGTCGTAGTCTGGTGATGCCCAGTTCCAAATGCCATTTTAGGATCAATAACAATTTGATACTTGTATTGAGGCTGATCAGCATGAAAAGTAGCTCTGACATAACACCGCTCATCAATGACTAGCGGCTCAAAATTCTTTTCCCACTCTTCGTTCCAATTCTCTGCTGCAATTTCTGTTACCGTGTAATTATATTCAAATTCTCCGTCAAACTGAAGCAATGCATCTGTCAGTTTATGCTGACTGTAGCTATCGAAATCAATAAAGGCAGAAAAACCGTTTTTTGTATCTTCAAAAGTATTAAATCCAATTTCTGCAAGTTCATTAATCAGTAGATCTTGCTGGTATTCCTGGATAGCACTTAAACTAAATGTGACTTGAATATATTGCATTAATTATTGAAAGTTTTAACGATGTCAGCAAAGTCGCGTGATTTCAATGAAGCACCACCGATTAAGCCACCATCAATATCTTTTTGTGCGAAAAGTTCGGCTGCATTTTTGGGGTTACAGCTTCCTCCGTATAAAATAGAAGTGTGCTCTGAAATTGCATCTCCATACTTCTCTGAAACTTCTGAACGAATAAACTCATGCACTTCCTGCGCTTGTGCTGCAGTAGCGGTTAAGCCTGTACCGATAGCCCATACTGGTTCATAAGCAAGAATAACTTTTGAAAAATCTTCTTCGTTTAAACTAAATAAACCATTTTCCAGCTGACCTTTTAATATTTCGAAGAAATTACCATTATTTCTTTCGTCTAATGTTTCACCAATACAAAAAATAGGAAGTAAATTATTCGCTAATGTAATTTTAGTTTTTTCTGCAAGCAATGTATCGTTTTCAGCAAAATACTGACGACGCTCTGAGTGGCCGATGATTACATATTCGCAACCTACAGATTTGATCATCTTTGCAGATATCTCTCCTGTGTAAGCACCGCTTTCATTTTGATGACAATTCTGTGCACCAATTTTAACAGTATCTCCGCCCAGTTTAGCCAAACTATTCAGATGAATATATGGAGCACATATGATAGCAATCTGGTCGCCTTTTTTCTCATCTCTTACGATGTTAACGATTTCTGAAAACAGGGAAATACCTTCGGCATAATCCGTGTTCATTTTCCAATTCCCTGCTACTATTTTCTTTCTCATAATTAATATATTATTATTCAGATATGATGTTGACAAAGATAAAGAAGAGCAAAATCTGAACTTCTTTATCAATTGAAAGGTTTAAAACTACACATATATGTGCTAATTTATAAAACTATTATTTAAAAATGTCTATAAATTGCTGTTAATGCGAAAATTGATGCCAAGATATCTTTTTCGATTTGATTAAATTGAATATTTCTTCTTTCAAAAACTTTTTCTGTTGTTTCGAACATTTTATTAAGGCTGTAAACATCGAAGCCCTGGGCTCCGCCCCAGGAAAAATCAGGAATAAAATTCCTTGGATATCCCCCGCCAAATACATTGGCACTTACACCCACTACAGTACCTGTATTAAACATGGTATTAATACCGCATTTAGCATGATCGCCCATGATCATTCCGCAAAACTGGAGTCCGGTTTTTCTGAAGGTTTCTTTCTCGTAATCCCACAATTTTACTTCCGAATAATTGTTTTTCAGATTGGAATTATTGCTATCTGCACCAATATTGCACCATTGGCCCATAACTGAATTTCCTAAATAGCCTTCATGGCCTTTAGACGAATACCCCCAAATTACAGCATTATTAATCTCACCGCCGACCCGGCTAAATGGCCCTATCGTAGTTTGACCATAAATCTTACTCCCCATCTTGACTTGAGAATTTTCACCCAAAGCAAAAGAGCCCCTGATATTAGTTCCTTCCCAAACCTGGGAGTTTTTACCCAGATAGACCGGACCATTTAACGTATTAAATGTAGCGCATTCTGCCTGTGCTCCTTCTTCAATAAAAATATCATCACCCAATATTGTGTTTGTTGCACTCAGCTTTCCCGAAGTCTTTCCTTTAGTAAGTAAATTAAAATCGGCACGCAGCTGGGCGTCATTATTTCTAAAAATGTCTTCAGGAAATACAATCCGCGTATAATAACCATCGTATTGAACTGGCCGAAGTTTAGCTGCCTGATCTAGGCTGATCTGTTCAGAAGCATTCACTTTAAAGGCTAGCATTAACTGTGCTGAATAAAGCACTTCTCCACTCCGCAGGGCCTCTATTGCTGCAAAAATCATTTCATCCGGACATACCGATCCATTAATGAATGTATCTGCATCAGGACGAAGAACATATTTAACTGAAAGATAATCAGCAGTATAAAATCCGGCAACTGTATTCCCATAGTGGCACCACTTTTCAGCTATTGTCATTATCCCTACTCTAAGATCGGCTACAGGCCTGGTAAAAGTTAGGGGGCGCAAGGAAGCTGCGGCGCTGTCATCAAATAAATTAATAGTCATACTGTACAAAAATAAAAAAAGTCCCGAAGCATAAGCATCGGGACCTTAAAATAATTTCTTTTACGTCTACGAATTATTTCTTAGCGTAACGGGTTTTGAATTTATCAATACGTCCGGCAGTATCTACCAGTTTCATTTTACCAGTATAGAAAGGGTGAGAGGTGTGTGAGATCTCTAATTTATATAGAGGGTACTCATTACCATCTTCCCATGTAACAGTTTCTTTAGTATCAACACAAGATTTAGTTAAGAAAGAGTATTCGTTAGACATGTCTTTAAATACTACGAATCTATAGTTTGATGGGTGAAGATCTTTTTTCATATGAATATATACTTATTTGTCGCTTGCTTAT
>Ga0247807_10000203_pt1 | contig 41239 bp, 34 predicted proteins | sample UWRJL074202C1_FD_179931 | JGI IMG/M metagenome (GOLD analysis project Ga0247807, IMG submission 179931) | Plant litter microbial communities from Arlington Agricultural Research Station in Wisconsin, United States - UWRJ-L074-202C-1 | ecosystem: Environmental > Terrestrial > Plant litter >...
CTAAATGGCAGCACAGTCCCAGATTAGCCAGACCCGATTGCGGTAGGTACCGTGCTGGGCAAGAGCGGATGGCCGTACTACGAAAAGCGGGACGGGCATTGATAGCTGCAGTACAATTGCTCTTCTATTGCGGTATATTGTTATTCATTAAAGAAGAGCTATTGAATTGGTACTCGTATCAATAGAAAAATTACCCAAACAACCCTTCGCCCCCCGTTAACCCCAAACCAGGCAAATCGCTTAACACGTACTTCCCATCTTTCATTTCAGGGTCATCAAATGGATTGTTCTTCGTGAGCCATGGTCCATCTAAATCTGCCCAATCACATAGTGGTGCCAATGCTACACCTGCTAAAGTTGCGATTGATGTTTCGCTCATACAGCCAATCAAAATTTTCATTCCAAAGCTTCTGGCCTTAAGTATCATTTGATGAGCTTCATACATACCTGCACTCTTCATTAGTTTAATATTGATGCCATGGTAGGCACCTTTTAAGCAATCTAAATCTGCAATGCGTTGCACCGCTTCATCGGCTATAATGGGTATTGGGCTACGCTGTGTTAACCAAGCATTTCCATCCAAATTGTTTTTATCCATAGGTTGCTCAATTAGTAAAACACCTTGGTCATGCAACCAGTAACACATTTCAATTGCTTGTTTACGATCTGTCCAACCTTGGTTGGCATCTACATATAATGGTAAATTAGTTACACTTCTAATGGTATTGATCAATTCTTTATCATTATCTCTGCCCAGTTTCACCTTAATCACTTTAAAGTTAGCCGCGTCTTTTAGCTTTTCTCTAATTACTTCTGGGGTATCTATGCCAACAGTATAAGAAGTTACAGGCATTTTATCAGGGTAGCTCCCAAATATTTGATAACAAGGTTGGTTTAAAATTTTTCCATTTAAGTCATTAAGTGCAATATCTATTGCTGCTTTTATTGCAGGATTTCCATTTTCTAAGCTATCTAAATATTGGTGGATTTCTGAGAAGTCGAAGGGGTGAATAAACCTACTCCAATCTACTTTGGCTAAAAAGGCATGTGCAGAAGCATAATTTTCGCCCATGTAAGGCACCATGCTTGCTTCGCCAAAACCTGTAAAACCATCGTAGTTTATCTTTAAAAGCAATAATGGCGTGCTTGTTCGGGTAAATTTAGAGATAGAAAAAGGGTGTTTTAATTCTAATTCATATTCCTTGCAACTTATCTTCATTTTATATCGTCTTATTATTAAAAGGGATTAATTCTCTCATATATTTGATAACGCAAAACTCATTTGTTATGAAAACTATTTCAAGATTACGGTATTTTATTTATTTATCCATACTAATTGTTGGATGTACCACTGGAAAAAATGCTTTGCAAAAGGGAGATTACGATGCATCAGTAATTAAGGCTGTAGATCGGTTGAGAAATTCGCCTAAAAATGCCGAAGCTTTGCAGGTTTTGCCTACGGCTTATCAATTGGCTATAGATGCTCATTTAAGAAAAATTGATGAAGCTAAGCTTTCATCTGATGTATTGAGATGGGAAACAGTTTTATATGCCTATCAACAAATTAATAGATTAAGTGATGAAATTAACAGTTCTCCAGCGGCTTTGAGCGTAATTTCTAATCCGCAGAAATATGTTAAAGAAGTAGAAGACACAAAATATAAAGCCGCAGAAGTAAGGTATACTTTAGGTGTAAACTTATTAAACGAGAATAACAGGTTGAGTGCTAAGAAAGCGTATTATAGTTTCGAGAAAGCACAGCAACTTTACCCAAACTATAAGGGTTTAAAAGAGAAAATTGAAGATGCTTATTGGGCTGCAGTATTGAAAGTGGTGGTACAGCCAGTATTGGTTAACAGCAGCTATTATAAATTGAGCAACCAATATTTTCAAGATCAGATTGATCAGTTTATGGCTAATTATCAAAAGAATAAATTCGTAATGTTTTATTCTGAACAGCAAGCTACGAAACAAAAAATTGTTCCAGATCAGGTTTTGAGCTTAAATTTTGATGATTTTATAGTGGGCCAGACCTATGTAAAAGAAAGGGTGGAAAAACTTAAGAAGGATAGCGTTGTAATTGGGGAATCTAGAGCAAATGGAAAAGTTTACGGAACTGTAAGGGCAACTTTGAGTGTTTATGATAAAAAAGTCTCTTCTTCAGGATTATTAGATTTAACAATTACTGATTGGCAAACTCGTAAATTGGTAAAAAGACAAAAATTACCCGGAACATTTGTATGGCAAGATAGCTGGGCAAGTTTTACAGGAGATGAAAGAGCATTAACCACTCAACAGTTGAAAATGGCTAAAAGGAAAGAGGTTTTGCCTCCGCCACCAGCCGCATTGTTTGTGGAATTTACCAAACCTATTTATGCACAATTGGTAGAAGAGGTAAGTAGTTTTTACAATAGGTATTGATATCATTTGTCATCCGATAGCTATCGGATGACAAAATTTTTGATTCAAATTTGTCTTTTTACGCACCGTTGATTTACTCTATTAATTATTTTCCTAATATTGCAGCAATGAATACTGCTGTTTATAATCCTTTCCAAAACTTCGATTTTAAAAATAACCAATGCTTTTTAAGCGGCGAAGGTCTATCATCGCCTTTGGCAACTATTAATGTATTACCAGATTGGTTATTAAGCATGGCTAATTTAACAGGAAATGAGCAAATCCAGTTGTTAGACGAAACCATCCGTACCTATAAGAGCTTAGTTGTCCCATGTAATGTGAATGTTTACGACAAGTTTGTATCTCCTTTAGAAGATCGAATAGCCTTAGCATTTGGGAAAGGTTATGTAGGTGTTTCGGCTTTGCCAGAAATTGATCTCTTTAACTGGATTGGAAAGTTGATGTATAGCTTTTTATATATCGAAATGCAGGGCGCTATTCGTTTGCAGCAATTGAGTGGCGATGGCATGAACATGTCGCAAGGTTTGATGCACAAGTTCGGCAACCTACATACCATGTTACAAAGTATTTATAGAGAGGTCGTATTGGAAGATTTTACGCCATGGTCTATTGTAGTTGTTCCATTATCAGATACCGAAACCCCATTTAGTTTTAGAGACGAAATCAATACTTTAACTTTCTCTCTTAAATTTAAAGATTTTGGTATTATTGCCTGTTTGCAGGATAATGGCACCAATAAAAGTTACCATAATGAGCTACTACAATCCATTAAAGCGCAACCGCTTTCTGCACAACAGTTTGAGGAAATAGCTGCTCGTTTTTTCTATTCGGCTTATTTATTTAATCGCCTGCCAGAATATACCATTATGCCTGTTGATGGTGTAATTTATATTGATGCGATGCCTTTGCGAGGGATGATGAATAAACCTTTGTTTGATGCTTGGGCAAATAAAACATACGGACAGGTTTTAGAAAATTTCTGGAAGCCATGGGGGCATACTTTGTTCGAGATTATTAAAGATCCAACCGCTCCCATGAGTTATTTTAATGAGCCTTATTTACCCACCAGTTAATTTTTCTATAAAGTGAGGGATAATTCCAGGGACTACCAAAACCGTAAAAATTAATCCTGTTAAAGCGCCGAAAAAATGGGCATCGTGGCCAATGTTATCTTGGCCTTTTTTAGCCATATACCAAGAATATACCAAGTACAATACGCCAAACACTATGGCTGGCATCGGAATAAACATTACGCCTATGAAACTTAAAGGATTAAATAGGATATAACTAAATAAAACTGCACTAATAGCCCCCGAAGCACCTAAACTACTATAACCGAAATTATCCTTGTGTTTAATTAGCGATGGGATATCACTTAATACCAAAGCTAAAAAATACATTAACCCAAATTGCCAGTGCCCCATCATTAATTCTAATTTAAAGGCAAAGAAATAGAAGGTAAACATGTTAAAAAATAAGTGCATCCAATCGGCATGAATTAGGCCACTAGTAATCAATGTGTACCATTTACTTCCTTTACTAACTGTATAAGGATGGAACATAAAATTACCCATCAACTGACGATCGTTGAATGCGTAAATACTTGTTATTAATGTAAATATAAATATAATCGAAGCTACAGGAGTTTCATTGAGGTATTGCATCATTTTATTTCAATGTTAATTTGAGGTCTTGCTTTAGTCTTCCAATCGGATAACGATTATAAGTTTTTTCGTAATAATCTGAATTTTTGTAAACGAAATCTAGTTGTGCTCTTCCGCTTTTGGCCAACTCTGGATTTTTTAATTTCTCTGCTTCTAGTTTTGCTTTAATTGCTGGATCTTTCTTCAATAAATCTGCTGCAGTATCTTCAAAAACATAAGAAGAGTAACCCTCTTTTTGTCCTAAAATCGAATCGAAGAAATTCCAATTAAAGAAAGAATCGATTGCCTGTGGTTCTAGCGTTTCTACTATATAACGGTTATTTGGTTGGTTTACATATACTACATAATCTCCTGCATAAAATTGTACATCTTGCATTACGGGGTTTAACGTTACGCCAGAATGTTGGTAATGCCCTTCGTAAGGGCGTGTGCCAGTTTTCATATCGCCAATGTAATACATTTCTAAGTTCAACTTCTGGTCTGCAGTTAGTTGCTGCATTTTAACATTATTTAGTTTAAGCAGGGCAATAACTTTATCCCAAGCATTTGGTATTACATAAGCTATAGGTTTAGTTACGGTTAAACTTGGCTCAAACTGATCCCAATACTTGATTTTTTTGGTAAATGGCTCATTCCTATCGTAATATAATCGGTCTGTACCACTAATTTCACTAGGTTTTTTCTTCCCCACATATCCTTTAAATTCAATGCTATCATAAACTGAGCGATTTAATTTCCAATCTAATGGGAAGTCTTTTTGTTGTGCGGTATATTCATCCGCTTTGCGTTTATTTTCGCCTATGGCTTTTGCATCTCTAACAATGATATCAATATAAGTTTGTAGTAACTTATACGTAGATTCAACTCGTTTATCGAAAGTTTTAAGCATGTGTGTTTCTGGCATAAAACCTATAGAATTATGTAAAGCAGCATAACCTGTAGAATACCTAGGCGATTCGATATAACCAGTAATACCAGCATCTGGGGTTTCGGCCATAGAGTTTACGTACGGAATGAGTTCGTAACCTTCACCTTTCATATGGCTATATAAATCTGGCACCATGGTTTTGGTCAAGTAACTCGATAAAATTGGATTTAATTTATCCTTTTGGGTTGGGATCAATGTCATGGTGTATTGATAATCTGCACCATTTGAGGTGTGCGTATCAACAAAAATTTCTGGTTGCCAAGTATTGAATATTTGCTGAAAAGCATGAGAGTTCTTTGAATCCGTTTTAATGAAGTCTCTGTTTAGATCGTAATTTTTGCTGTTTCCTCTAAAACCGTAGGCAACAGGTCCGTTTTGGTTAGCTCTAGAGGTACCACTTCTGTTATGGCTACCATCAATATTGTAAACTGGAATAATGCAGATTACTACATTCTCTGGCAGCTTATTGCCTTTTAATAAATCTCTAGCTAGCATCATGCTTGCATCTATCCCTTCTGGTTCTCCTGGATGAATGCCGTTATTGATTAGAAATATTCTTTTATCACTTTTCCTTAAGGCAACTGGATCAAAGATTTTACTTTTAGATAAAACCAACAAATGAAGTGGCTTGCCAAAATCGGTGCTTCCATAAGTGAATAGTTTGGCTTGTTGCGGATAAGTTTTCGCTAATCCCTCATAAAAGGAAATGGCTTCGCTATAAGTTGTGGTTTCTTTTTGCTGGCTGCGCTCAAATGGTGTTTGTTGTGCAAAAGCCTTAATGCTAATAGAAACTAATAAAAGAAATGCTAACCTCTTCATATTTTGATAAAATTTAGCCACTAAAATACTTTTTTTATTCGAGGCAGACTGTAACATTCTCTTTTCCTGTGTACGATCGTTTTATTACTACACATATAAAATCAATATGTTAGTTTTGCAGTATGAGTAATTATTCGAATCGCCTACAAAAACTGCAAGAACGTTTTTTTACCTATGTAAAAATAGATACCCAATCTGATGCGGAATCTACCACTTGTCCATCTACAGCTAAGCAGAAGAATTTAGCTAAAATATTGGTATATGAATTGTTGGAGATGGGAGTGGAGGATGCGCACATGGATGAAAACGGATATGTATATGGTACAATTCCTTCTAACTCAGAAAAGCTGGTTCCTGTAATCTGCTTTTGTTCGCATATGGATACTTCGCCAGATTGTAGTGGCGAAAATGTGAAGCCAATTATTCATCAAAACTATCAAGGTGAAGATTTGATTTTACCAGATGATAAAAGTATCGTTTTAAAATTAAGTGAGCATAAAGATTTAAAAGCTCAGTTTGGGAATGATATTATAACAGCAAGTGGTACAACTTTATTGGGCGCAGATAATAAAGCTGGTTTGGCAGAAATTATGGAAGCAGCAGCTTTTCTAATTACAAATCCGCAAATTAAACATGGTACGATAAAAATATTATTTACGCCAGATGAGGAAATAGGAAGAGGGGTTGATAAAGCCGATTTGCGAAAGCTAGCGGCTGATTTTGCCTACACCGTAGACGGAGAAACCTTAGGCTCGATTGAGGATGAGACATTTTCTGCTGATGGTGTGAAATTAGTGATTAATGGCGTAAGTGCACATCCAGGCTTTGCTAAAGGCAAAATGGAAAGCGCCATCAAAGCATTGGCTGATATTTTATCGGCCTTGCCAAAGGATAAACTTACACCGGAAGCTACCAATGGAAAAGAAGGATTTATCCATCCGGTTAGTTTTGGTGGACATGCAGAACAAGCACATGCTGATTTTATCATCAGAGATTTTAAGGACGAGCTACTTAAGTCTCATGAAGATTTTTTGGAGAATACGGTTAAAGAAGTGATGAAATCTTATCCAAATTCTACTTACGAGTTTAAAATAACCGAGCAATACCGTAACATGAAGAAGGTATTGGATCAGCATCCTCAAATTATAGAATACGGAATTGAAGCTATAAAAAGAGCAGGTTTAAACCCAATCAAAAGAAGTATTAGGGGCGGTACAGACGGTTCTCGTTTATCGTTTATGGGCTTGCCTTGCCCGAACATTTTTGCAGGCGAGCATGCTTTTCATGGTAAACAAGAATGGGTTTCTGTTCAGGATATGGAAAAGGCAGTTGAGACTATAGTTAACATTGCTTGTATTTGGGAAGAAAAAGCTTAGTTTTTAACATTGAGGGATTAAGTTTATAGTTTAACAGACTTGGTTTATTTTTGAGCTTCCGTAAACGTCGGTAAATTAATCCTCATCTAAGAAATGGATCATACTCCATCACCTTAATTTTAAGGATTGCTTAATGTTGAAATTTAACCGATCAATGTTAACCTCGCTAAATATTGATCCTCATCGTCATCAAAAAGAACCTCTAGATCCCAACCATTTTGGTGTACAATATGTGCTAAAGTTCCCTGATCTATATATAACCAGTTAAACCAATTTCCTTTTTTGTTTTTGTACTCGTATTGATAACTTACTTCTCCAAAATAGTTGTTTATGGGCTTGTCTAAGTCATCATATAGGTAAGATATGTCTGAGGTGTCAAAAAGCAACTGACCATCTGGATGGAGTAAACTTTTTGCTTTTTGTAGAAAGTCTACAAGGCCAGCCAAGGTTCCTGTTAAACCAATTCCGTTCATTAAAAATAATAGTGTATCGTACTTTTCTGCGGCTGAAAAAACATCCTGCACCATTGCTTTTTTAATGCCACGTTGCTGCATAATTTTAACCGCATCGGCAGAAATATCAATTGCTGTAATATCAATTCCGTAGTTTTGCAACAATAGTGCATGACTTCCCACACCTGCACCAACATCTAACGTTTTGCCGTAGCAAGCTTTTAATGCTTTATGCTCCAAATCTGGCATTTCTTCTCCATTTCTAAAGAAAATATCAATTGGCATTTCTTCAGGATCGCCATAAGAATTATGCAACCATAAAGTATCAGCCTTGCCGTTTTTGTAAAAATCTGTTAATGCTAAACCGAAAACATCCATATGGTAAAGGTAAGCAATTGTTTAGTTAACTGTCTTAAATTCGGGTAGCGGTTGTTTAAACTCTAACCTGGTTTTTGGTAAACTATCTGGATAATTTTCTCGTATAAAAGCAATCATATTTTCGCGTACGTAACAACGTAAATCAAATGCTTGGCTGGAGTTTTTGGCACTCATTAAAAAACGGACTTCAATGTTAGATTCTTTATTGTCTGTAACTTGTACCACATTAACTCTTTTATCCCAAAGCGGATTGTTATTTAATAAACGAGTTAATTCGTCTCGCAATGGTGGAATAGGTAAATTATAATCGAAATATAGAAATACAGTTCCTAATAATTCTGCAGAAACACGTGTCCAGTTTTGGAAAGGCTTTTCGATAAAATAGGTGATTGGTAAAATTAATCTTCGCTGATCCCAAATGTTTACTACGACATAGGTTAAGGTAATTTCTTCTACTCTGCCCCATTCTCCTTCCACAATTAATACATCATCAATCCTGATAGGCTGCGTAAATGCAATTTGAAAACCAGCAAGTAGGTTGCTTAAAGATTTTTGTGCTGCAAAGCCTATAATAATGCCACCAATACCAACACCAGTTAATAAACCTGTGCCTATTTTCCGCATACTCTCAAAACTTAACAAAACGATAGCTGTAGTTACCAGCACAATTAAAACCACTACAAATTTTCTTACAAATTGTAATTGAGTTCTGATCTTTCTTTCTTTTAAATTATCTTCTTTGGCAAGGTCGTATTTATGGTAAAATAAATCCTGTAAGACTCTAATTATGCTAACTAGAATTACAGAGAAATTAATGGTTAAAGAGATTTCTAAAGCTTTATTGAGCTGAGTTTTTGCTAAAGGTGTAAGATACATGTAGCTTACAGCAATATTTAACAATAATAAAGAAATAAAAAATCCAATCGGAGTACTTAAGTGCTTAAGTATCGATTGGATTTGAAAGGTTGCCCAATAACGGGCAAAGAACCTAAAACTTTTTGTAAATATAAATTTAATGATTAAACCAATGGCGATTGCTCCTACACCAAGAATTAAGTTTCTTAGGATAGGGTTAATCTCGTTGCCAAAAAAATCATCAATCCAATGCAAATTAGCTTGGCAGTTTTACGTTAGCTAATTTATCTTTAACGGTACCAGTAATGTTTGCCAATTTATCTTTAGAACTGTCTAATAAATCGCAAAACCAATCACTAACTTTTCCTTTTAATTCATCATCTTTATCAGATGCGATAACCAATGCTACTACTGCGCCTAGAGCAGCGCCAGCTAATAATCCTGCTAATATTTTTGTTTGCTTTGTCATAATTGTAGATTTTATTATTTGCTAACAATATTGATGCATTTTTGTTCTTTAGATTTGAAATTTAAATCATTATAATTCCAGATGTTCCAAAGGTTATCTTATTTTAATTTAATATTAGCTGTTATTTATTTATTGATTTTTTTAAAAGACGGCACATTAAATTCTACCACTGGTATTTTAATGATTATTATTTTTAATTGGTTGGGTATAAGAAGTTACCAATTAGAAAACTATAAATGGAAAACCTGGCATTATTTAACTGGATTATGGAGTTTGTATTACGCATGTTTTGTGCTTTATGGAGCAGTAAATGTAGTTTTTACGGCAATTGAATATGAATATTTAAGTAGTGATACTAGAAATTTTTTGGGATTAAGTTTTGCTTTTTGTTTAGCTGTTATCTTCCAGTTTGTGAGTTATTTAGCTAAATATTTTAAGAACAAATAACCAAAGATTTTTGTTTAATTTTAGATGATAACCAAAATATAAACAAGATGGATGCATCATGATTTTAAAAATCATGGTAGTATCATCGATATTAAAAACAAAATTTATAAAGATGAAAAAATTATTAATGTCTATGAGCTTTTTAGCGTTGCTAATCACAGCTTGTAATACTGAAAAAAAGGATGCTACAAATGATAGCCCTAAAGTAGCTTCTTCAAATACTCCAGTAGATACTGCCGCCATGAACAAAGCTTGGGCTGCTTACATGACACCGGGCGATGTTCATAAAATGTTAGCCAAGGCCGATGGAAAATGGGATGCAGAAATTACTTTTTATATGGGTAGCGATACCAGCGTAAACAAGGCAACTTGCGAAACCGAAATGATTTTGGGTGGTAGATACCAAAAGTCTGAATATGAAGGCAATGTAGATGGGATGCCATTTGAAGGTGTAAATACTTTAGCCTATGATAACTCTAGAAAAATTTATATTAGCACTTGGATTGATAATATGGGAACAGGGTTGATGTACTTAGAAGGAACATTTGACGATAAAACCATGACTATGAATTTAAAGGGGAAAGCTACCGATGTAACTACTGGTAAAGATATCATGATGAGGGAAACCGTTAAAATTATTGACGAGAAAACCCAGCAAATGGATATGTATGATACCAAAGAAGGACAACCTGAAGTAAAAACAATGTCTATTCTGTTGAAGAAAAGGTAGTGGTTTAAAATTACCCAGTCCGATAAGCTAATTGCAAATAGACTTGGTAAGTTTTCTGAGTTAAAAAAGAGCCCAAGCAGTTAATGTTTGGGCTTTTCAGTATACAGGTTTTTGAAGTCGCAATTTGCGACTTCAAAAATTGGAGGTTGCAATTTGCGACCTCGAAAAGCCAAAAGATGATATTGTTGTAAACAAAATTTATGTGATTAGAAATCAAAAAGTGATGCTAGACCGTGATTTAGCAGAACTTTATAGTGTAGAAACACGAGTTTTAAATCAAGCAGTAAAAAGGAATATCGATTGGTTTCCTGAAGATTTTATGTTTCAATTAAGCACTGCTGAGTTAGAAAATTGGAAATCACAAATTGTGATATCCAATCGTGAAAAGCTTGGTCTTCGAAAACCTCCGTTTGCTTTTACTGAACACAGCGTTCTAATGCTTTCGAGTGTTTTGAATAGCCCACAAGCTATACAAGTGAATATTCAAATTGTAAGGATTTTTACAAGGCTGAGAAATTTACTAAGTGAACATACAGAATTGAAGCTTGAAATTGCTGATATTAAAAAGCATCTTCAAAATCATGATAAGAATATAGAATTTGTCTTTTCTTATTTGGATAAGCTAATTGACAAGGAAAACCAGCCCAGAAAAAGAATTGGTTTTAAGCCTGATGATTTGTAGAGAATTTCGCAACCCTTATTCCTTACACCACCCTTACCATCTAAACTGGCCCCGATTGCTATCCGGGGAAGCGGTATCCTTTTTGGTTGCGTCATTTCGAAGGAGGTAAGACTGAGAAATCTGTTTTAAAATGCCATTTGACTTTGAGATATCTCCCCGCGGTTCGAAAGGACGATTAACAAGCGCCAAAAGATTTAGCGGAAAGCCAGACTGCCCATCAAAGACGCTACTGAAATTGCTTTACCCCTAAACCCCCTAAAGGGGACATTACACTCATAAATAGCGGCTTTCGATAAATAAAAAGCCCCTTTAGGGGTTGGGGTTAACTTTTTTTCTCCCAACCCTTTGACAATTAAAGTATTCTCCCTATCTTTGCAGTCCCTAAAAAACTGGGAATAATATATTTTTTAACAAATTAAATAAAAGCAAGTGAATACGTTAAGTTACAAAACTGTCTCTGCCAATGCCAAAACTGTTAATAAACAGTGGGTTGTAGTTGATGCACAAGGAGAGATTTTGGGGCGCTTGTCTTCTAAAATCGCGATGATTATTAGAGGAAAACACAAGCCTGAATTTACCCCAAACGTAGACTGCGGTGATAACGTTATCGTTATTAATGCAGACAAGGTAAAATTGACTGGAAACAAGTTTAGCGATAAACAATATGTTTCTTATACTGGTTACCCAGGTGGTCAAAAATTTATTTCTCCTAAAGAATTAATGGCAAAACACCCTACTCGCGTAGTTGAGAAGGCTGTTCGTGGTATGTTACCAAAAACTAAATTGGGCAAAAAATTGTACACCAATCTTTTTGTTTACGCTGGAGACACTCATCCGCACTCGGCACAAGCACCAAAAACCATTAAACTTTAATTAAAAGAGAAAAGAAATGTCAGTTACAAATACTTCAGGTAGAAGAAAAACTGCAGTTGCCCGTATCTATTTAAAAGATGGCAGCGGCGTTATTACCGTTAACGGTAAAGACCACAAAGAATATTTCCCAACATTACCATTACAATACATTGTTAACCAATCTTTAGAAGTTTCTGAATCAGTTGGTAAATTTGATGTAACTGTAAATGTAAACGGTGGTGGAGTAAAAGGACAAGCAGAAGCAGTTCGCTTGGCAATCGCTAAGGCTATTGTTGAATTAGATGCTGAGAAAAAACCAGCATTACGTGCTAAAGGGTTAATGACCCGTGATATGCGTATGGTTGAGCGTAAAAAACCAGGACGTAAAAAAGCACGTAAGAAATTCCAATTCAGTAAACGTTAATCTTAAAGGAGACAAACACAATGGCAAGAACTACATATCAAGACTTATTGGATGCAGGTGTACACTTTGGTCACCTTACCCGCAAATGGAATCCGAAAATGGCACCATATATTTTTATGGAACGCAATGGGATTCACATTATAGATTTAAACAAAACTTTAACTAAAACTGAAGAAGCTGCAGCAGCGATTAAACAAATCGTAAAATCAGGTCGTAAGATCTTATTTGTAGCTACTAAGAAACAAGCTAAAGAAATCGTTGCTGAGCAAGCTAAAAAAGTAAACATGCCTTTCGTAACCGAGCGTTGGTTAGGTGGTATGTTAACCAACTTCGCTACAGTACGCAAGTCAATTAAAAAGATGGTTACCATCGATAAAATGACTAAAGACGGTACTTACTCAATTCTTTCTAAAAAAGAGCGTTTGATGATCCAACGTGAGCGTATCAAATTAGAAAGTTTATTAGGTGGTATTGCAGACTTAAACCGTTTACCGGCTGCAATTTTCTTAATCGACGTTAAAAAAGAGCATATTGCTGTAGCAGAAGCGATGAAATTAAACATCCCTACTTTTGCAATGGTTGATACTAACTCTGATCCATCTAACATCGATTTCCCAATTCCAGCGAATGATGATGCAACTAAATCAATTTTATTGATTACTGATGTAATTATCAAAGCTATCGAAGAAGGTTTAGACGAGCGCAAACGCGAAAAAGATGATGAAGCTGAAAAAGAAGCAGTAGCTGTTAAAACTGCTGCTGATGCTCCAGAAACTAAAGAGCCTAGAGCTGCTGGCGAGAAAAGACCAACTAAAAAAGAAACTGCTGACGCACAAGCATCAACAGAAGATTCTACAGAAGCATAAACCCCTAGCCCCTAAAGGAGAAAAGGTTTAAAATAAATAAAATTAATAACTTACTCACAAGTCCCGATTTATCGGGATTTGCGGGTTAAAAAACATACAAAATGTCAACAGTACAAATTACTGCCGCAGATGTAAATAAACTACGCCAACAAACTGGCGCTGGTATGATGGATTGCAAAAAAGCTTTAGTAGAAGCTAATGGCGATTTCGAAGCTGCGGTTGATTTATTGCGTAAAAAAGGTCAAAAAGTAAGTGCAGCTCGTTCTGGTAATGCTACTTCTGAAGGTCTAGTATCAATCGCTGTTTCTGCAGATGGTACAAATGGTAAATTAGTTGCTTTAGCTTGCGAAACTGAGCCAGTTTCTAAAGTTGAAGATTTCCGTAACCTTGCTCAAGCTGTTTTAGCTGCAGCAGTTGCTAACAACCCTGCTACTGCAGATGACTTAGCAGCAATTACATTAGAAGATGGACGTACAGTTGCTGAAACCATCACTGAATTAACCGGTAAAATCGGAGAGAAAATCGTTATTCAAGAGTACGCAAACGTATCTGGAGAAAAAATCGTTTCTTATATCCACTCTAACGGTAAAATGGGTGTTTTAGTAGTGTTTGAGGGTGCAAATGGTGCAGATATTACTGAAGCTGGTAAAGATGTTGCAATGCAAATTGCTGCAATGAACCCAGTTGCTGTAGATAAAGACGGTGTTGATCCAGCTACTATCGAGCGTGAAATCGAAATTGCTAAAGATGTGATCCGTCAAGAAGGTAAACCAGAAGAAATGGTTGAAAAAATCGCTGCTGGTAAATTGAACAAATTCTACAAAGACAGTACTTTATTAAACCAAGAGTTTGTAAAAGACGGTTCTATGGACGTTCGTAAATTCTTAGACAATACAGCTAAAGGATTAACAGTTACAGCTTTCAAAAGAGTACAATTAGGTGCTTAATTAGAAGCTACTCAATATTAAAAAGTCCCGATTTATCGGGACTTTTTTTGTTTAAAGAAATTCGTCATTGCGAGGAGAGAAACGACATGGCCATCTTACTTGCCTAGCTACTTTATGATATAGGATGGGTAAAGCAAAATCCATTTCCAAATTATCGTTCGTCCCGCTTTTTGCTGCAATCTTTTTTGTTTCCTTCAGCACCAGCCCAGCCTGCAAGCGCTCAGATGGCAACAAAAAAGTATTTACGCTGCAATCGGGTTTAGAAAACCGGAGATAGTACAAGGATTGGCAGTTGTATAGTTTAAAACATACTATGTGTTCTATGTTCCTATGTGGTTAATCTTCTATATTTGCAACATAACTTCATCTTATGATTGCCATAACCAACAGCCGTTTTTTCAGAGCTAACGAATTAATCGCCAATCAAGCCGTTCTCATTAATGAGGATAAAATAGTTGCTTTTACAGATGGTACAATACCTAATGGTTACGAGGTAATTGATGCTGAGCAAGATTATTTAGTACCTGGTTTCATTGAGTTGCAAATCTACGGTAGTGGTGGTAATTTGTTTTCTGCATACCCAACTGTCGAAACTTTAGCTCAAATGGATGCTGATTTAATGAGCAAAGGAACCACCAACTTTTTAGCTTGTGTGGCTACAAATTCTCCAGAAATTGTTCATCAAGCTATTGAGGCAGCGAAAGCCTATCGCCCTGTGGCAAAAGGTTTTATGGGTTTACATTTAGAAGGACCCTATTTAAATGAAAAACGCAGAGGCGCACATGTTGCAGAATTTATTAAAAAGGCAACTTTAGCAGAAGTAAAAGCCTTACTCGAAAATGCAGATGGCGTTGTAAAAATGATGACCATCGCTCCAGAATTACAAGATGATGAAGTAATACAACTTTTACTGGCTCATAATGTTGTGCTTTCCATTGGCCATAGCGACGCCACTTTTGAGCAAGCAACCGAAGCTTATAATAAAGGTATAACTACAACAACACATTTGTTCAATGCAATGCCTTCCATTCATCACAGAGCGCCAAACTTGCCAACAGCAATTTTTAATCATCCTACTGCTATGGCAAGCATCATCGCCGATGGCAACCATGTAGATTTTGAAGTAATTAAAATGAGCCATAAGATAATGCAAGACCGTTTATTTTTGATCACTGATGCCGTTACTGCATGTAATATCGGACCATACCAACATCAATTACAAGGTGATAAATTCATTACACCAGATGGCACACTTTCTGGCTCAAATATTACTATGGTACAAGCAGTGCAGAATTGTGTAAACCACTGCGATATTCAATTGTCCGAAGCTTTGAACATGGCCAGTTTATATCCGGCAAAAGTTATGCAGCTACAAAACAATTTAGGTAAAATAGAGGTTGGGTATACAGCTAACCTAATAATTTTAAACGAATCACTTAATGTTAAAGAAATTCTCTTCAAAGGAAAAAAAGTTAATTCAACGTTTCAACATTAATACTTTCCAACATTAAAACATTTACCTATTTTTGAGGTCATGAACCCGACATGAATAAAATATTTATTTATTCATCAAAGGTTCCATCTGACAGATGAAAACATACAAAACAACCTGATGAAGTACAAACGGATTTTACTAAAATTGAGTGGCGAATCGTTAATGGGCGATAAGCAATATGGCATTGACAATGAGCGTGTTAAGCAGTACGCTGAGGATATTAAAGCAGTTCATGACAAAGGCCTAGAAATAGCTATTGTAATTGGTGGCGGTAATATTTTTAGAGGTTTAAGTGCAGAAAAGTCTGGTATGGACAGAGCACAAGCTGATTATATGGGCATGTTGGCTACCGTTATTAACAGCATGGCTTTGCAAGATGCATTAGAGAAAGTAGGCTTAAAAACCCGTTTGTTATCAGCCATTAAAATGGAGCAAATTTGCGAACCGTTTGTACGCAGAAGAGCTGTTCGTCACTTAGAAAAGGGTAGAGTGGTAATTTTCGGTGCTGGTACAGGTAATCCATATTTCACTACTGATTCTGCTGCAGCTTTAAGAGCCATAGAAATTAATGCAGATGCAGTATTAAAAGGAACTCGTGTTGATGGAATTTATACTGCAGATCCAGAAAAAGATCCAAATGCTACCAAATATTCGGAAATCACTTTTAAAGAAGTTTATGCCAAAGGTTTAAATGTAATGGACATGACTGCCTTCACCCTGTGTGAGGAAAACAAAGTTCCAATTATCGTTTTTGACATGAATAAAAATGGCAACTTCATGAAAATTGCTAATGGCGAAGAAATAGGCACATTGGTTAAAGGCTAATTTTAACCATTTTTTTATATTTTTGTATAAACGTTACAAAACATGAATGACCTCATAAAGAAACAACTGGTTGATGCACAAGCGACAATGGATAAAGCCATTGCACATTGTGAAGCAGAATTAACTAAAATAAGAGCTGGCAAAGCATCAGCTGGAATGTTAGATGGAATTATGGTTGACTATTATGGTACACCAACACCATTGGCTCAAGTTGGCGGCATTACAACTCCTGATGCTCGTACCTTAATTATCCAACCATGGGAAAAATCCCTATTGGTTCCTATTGAAAGAGCAATTATGGAAGCCAATATTGGTATCAACCCACAAAATGATGGTGTAATTATTCGTTTGGTTGTACCACCTTTAACCGAAGAACGTCGTAAGGATTTGGTTAAAAAAGTGAAGGAAGAAGCAGAAAGAGGGCGCATCACTGTACGTAACATCCGTAAAGATGCCAACAGTAAAATACAGCGCTTAAAAGGCGAAGGCGTTTCTGACGATGAAATTAAAACAGGTGAAGGCGAAGTTCAAAAAATAACTGATGCTTACATCGTTAAGGTAGATAAACACGCAGAAGTAAAAGAAAAAGATATCATGACTATCTAATTTCAATATAGTCTAATTGTAATATAAAAGGGAATGTAGCTGAGCTTCATTCCCTTTGTTTATTTTTGCACCCCAATAAAACAAAAGAATGAATTTACTGCTCCAATATTTAAAAACACATAAATGGGTTGTGGTGTTAGCATTAATGCTAGCTGCAATTAATATCGGGTTCTCTTTAATGGATCCTTATTTTACTGGTAAAATTGTCGATAACTTTATAGAAAAGAAGGATATACTCAACAGAGATCAATTTGTTTGGGGAGTTTTAGGGCTCGTTGGTTTGGCAATTGGTGCAGCAATGGTATCACGAATTGCTAAAAACTTTCAAGATTATTTTACAAGTATTATCGTTCAAAAAGTTGGTGCTAAGATGTATGCTGATGGATTACAACACTCATTAGAATTACCTTATCAAGTATTTGAAGACCAGAGAAGCGGGGAGACTTTAGGCATTCTGCAAAAAGTAAGATTAGATAGTGAAAAATTTATCGTCTCCTTTATCAGTGTGCTTTTTGTAAGTTTAATTGGGATGATTTTCGTGATTGTTTATTCGCTAGCCATAAGCTATAAAGTAACCTTAATTTATGCAGCTTCTATTCCAATAATTGCATTTTTGAGCTGGTTTTTAAGCAGAAAAATAAAAACTATACAGCGTTCTATTGTTGCAGAAACAACGGCCTTGGCAGGTTCTACAACAGAATCGCTCCGCAATATAGAATTAGTAAAAAGTTTGGGTTTGGCCAGTCAGGAGATAGATCGATTAAACAAAACAACCTACAAAATTTTAGGCTTAGAATTGCGCAAAGTTAAATATGTGCGAAGCATGAGTTTTGTACAAGGAACAACGGTAAACTTGGTGCGTAGTTCTATGGTAGTTGTATTGTTAATCTTAATTTTTGAAAATACTATTTCTCCTGGTCAATACTTCTCATTTCTATTTTATTCCTTCTTTTTATTTGGTCCACTGCAAGAATTAGGTAATGTAATTTTAGCTTGGAGAGAGGCAGAGGTTTCTTTAGGCAATTTTAAAAAGATACTAAATACTCCGAAAGATAAAAAACCTGTTAATCCTGTTAAACTAGATAAAGTAGAGACATTGGCATTTTCTAATGTGAGCTTTAAACACTTGTCGGGTAAAACAAATGCTTTAAATAACATCAGCTTTGCTACCAATAATGGCGAAACCATTGCGTTTGTTGGTCCTTCGGGTTCGGGGAAAACAACTTTGGTTAAATTATTGGTTGGGTTGTACCAGCCAGTAGAGGGCGAAGTTTTATACAATAGAACTACGAGTAAAGAAATTGATTTAGACCAGCTAAGAGAAAAAATAGGTTTTGTAACGCAGGATACCCAATTATTTTCGGGAACAATTAGAGAGAATCTTCAATTTGTAAAACCCGGAGCAAGTGATGAAGATTGTTTAAGGGTTTTGCAACAAGCCGCTTGCCAAACTTTATTAGCCAGAGCAGATAATGGATTAGATACGGTGATAGGTGAGGGTGGTGTTAAAGTTTCTGGCGGAGAAAAACAACGTTTATCTATTGCTAGGGCATTATTGCGCAATCCTGATATTTTAGTATTTGATGAGGCTACATCATCATTAGATTCTTTAACTGAAGAAGAAATTACAGCAACTATCCGTGACGTATCGGTTTTAACCAGCCATATTACTATTTTAATTGCGCACCGTTTATCAACCATTCGCCATGCTGATAGGATTTATGTTTTAGAAAAAGGGCATATTATTGAGCAAGGTAAACATGCTGATTTATTAGCAGAAAAAGGGTTATACTTCGCCATGTGGAGACAGCAGGTAGGAGAGCGATTGGACAATTAAAAGTTATAACTACTAAGACACAAAGAACACAAAGATTTTTAGCAGTTTGTCTTACACAAAATCCGATGTTGGCGTCCTCGCCAACGTTTAACTTAATTACCTTGATTTCAACTGGGTATCGTAACGCATATACTTCTTGAAAAACAATGTCAATATTTTATCGCCAATTGTAGCCCCGCCAACGCTACAATCTTTTTGTGCTTCGACTACGCTACCGATTGAAATCGGCACATGTCAGCATCACAAAAAGATTTTCGCTAATGTCGGGTTTAAATAACAAAGTGGGTGGTTCTTGGCAAATTGCAGCCCCTCATAGTAGCACAAACCTTTGTTGTCTAAATCGGTACCGATAGCTATCGGTAGAAATGGCATCCTTCGAGCCTGAGCGTAGTCGGAAGCGAGCAGATATAATGTAAAGCCGGACTAACTTTAATTGAAGCACGAGCATTGCTTTTCAAATAAATAAAACTATTTATGTGCTAATTTCATTTAGTAATTATGCTTTTAGAATTTTTAAATTTAGGTGGTGCAGAAATCGGAATTATTTTGGCATTTGTTGCCATCCCTTTTCTTTTAATTATTTACTGTATTGTAGATATTTTAAAATCGGAATTTAAAACAGGAATAATGAAATTGGTATTTTTGGCCTTGGTATTATTCGCACCATTTTTAGGCAGCATCATTTATCTCGTAATACGCAAAGACTACTTAAAACCAACAACTCCTCCAAATTTTCCTACAGTTTAAATCTGGTCTTCTATTTTATCAGCAGGTTTGATATCATTTAAAGTTAGTGGAAGCAGATTTTTAGTTTTTAGATAAGTGATAAAAGCAATGCCCAGTGTCATGCTGCCACCAAAAACTACAGCTGGTACGGTACGCATCAGCTTTGCTGTTAAACCAGATTCGAAAGCGCCAATTTCATTAGATGAGCCAATAAACATGCTATTTACGGCAGATACTCTGCCTCTCATTTTATCTGGCGTTAAGAGCTGCATAATGGTAGAACGAATAACAACGCTTACACTATCAAAAGCGCCCTCGCAGAATAAAAAGAATAGCGTAAGATAGAAACTAGTGGACAATCCGTAACAAATAATGCTAATTCCAAAACCTGTTACGGCAATTAAAAGGTTTCTCCATGGCTTATTCATTGGTGGAAATTTAGTCATAATCAGCATGGTTAGTACTGAACCAACTGCGGCTGCTGCACGCATAATGCCTGCTCCTTCTGCACCAACATGCAGTACTTCTTCTGCTATGATAGGTAATAGCGCAACTGCACCTCCAAAAAGCACCGAAAATAAGTCTAAACTTAAAGCACCTAACATCATCTTGCTTTTAAAAACAAACTGCACCCCTTCTTTTAAGCTTTGGAAAATACTTTCTTGAGGTATAAACGTTGGCGGATGCTTTTTTAAGAACAAAATACAAATTAACGCTATACTAATAAATATTACAATAACACTATAACAAGTGGTAATACCATAATGAGCATATACCATGCCGCCGGTTACCGGACCTAAAATAGAGGCAAATTGCCAACTAGAACTGCTCCAAGTAGCACCATTAGGGTACAGTTTTTTAGGGATAATTTGGCCCATTAATGAAAAGGTTGTGGGTCCAAAAAATCCTCTAGCTAAACCAATGCAAAATATCATGGAGTAAAGGATGGTTAAAATGATGTTTTTTGGCAAGTGCATTTGCTGGCTAGTTGACACCAACATTACTATAGAACAGATTAAAACACTTGAGAAAATTTTGAGTACTAATCCTCTTTTTTCGCTTTTATCTGCAACATAACCTCCATATAAAGCAATGGAAATAGATGGAATTGCCTCACAAAGACCGATAAAGGCAAGCGGTAGCGGATCTCTGGTTAAATGATAGATATATAAGCCTAAGACAACCGCTTGCATTTGGTAAGCAAACGTGAAGAAAAAGCGCATACCTAAATACGAACGAAATTCTCTATATCTAAGGGCGGCAAATGGATCCTTTTTTTCGGTTAAAACAGATTGTTCTTCCAATGGAAATTAATTTCTGCTAAATTAAGGTTTGGAATTCTAAAAATGCAATAGCAATTAACGAGCACGATATAAAAGCCGAAAAATTACAAGAAACTAACCAATTAGATTAATGGCTGTGCAGGATTATCTTTGTAATAATCTAGTTTATATTGAAACATTTCACTCATTCTAGCAGCTCTCCATTTGGCTTCGGTAGCTTTTTCGCCAGTGAAATGTTCGTCAACGGTTTGGTTGAATAAACCAATCCAAGTGTCGAAATGTTCCTTTGCTATTGGAAGTTTAGCATGTTTAAGAAATGGACTTCCGCTGTAAGCTTGAACATCTAACAAAAGTGTTTGCCAAAAGCCATACATTTTTTCTAAATGAGCTTGCCAATTATCTTTTATTACCTCATTAAAAATTGGAGATAACAATTCGTTATCTCTAACCTTAGCGTAAAAGTTATCGACTAATAATTTTACATCATCAATATTCAGGATATCAGAATTTAGGTTGCTCATATTTACTATCGCTAATTAAAGCTTTGACAACTTTCTAGAATTGTTGCCGCTAATTGTCAAAGCAATTCAAATATAAGTTGTTCAATTTCCTTAAATCTGTTTACAATCATAAAATGACCTGATTTTGGTAATACAATAGCATCTTTGATAAATTTAATTGGAAAAATTTTATCACTAGATCCATGAATATGAATTAGATTTTCTGGATAATCTTGGTTTTTCCAATTCATGATTTGATGTATTGCCCAAACCAAAAATTTTGGATCCGTGTCTTTTATAATTTGATGAAGTAATTTAGATTCAGCTTTGCTTTCGGTTCCGAAATAATAATCTGCTGTTAGTTTATTGCTTAATCTTAGAAACCAAACTGGTGCAATTTTATGAAGCTGTAGTTTGCTCGCTAATTTAAGTTGCCAACTAAATTCAGCAATGGATTTTACACTTGATATAATAATTACCTTTTTGCATGTTATTAATTTGGAGATTTCTTGAGCGATAATTCCCCCAAACGAAACGCCAATTAAGATAATCTCTTGTTTGAGATCTATTTGTTCAGTAAGTTTTCTGCAATAGGATGAAAGATCTTCATTTTTTTGAGGTTCATTCCATTTAATGAATCGATGTTCAACTTTAGTTAAATCCAGAAACTGAAAAACCCTTTCATCGGCACCTAGACCACTGATAAAATATACCATTGCATAAAGCTATGAAATAAACCTCGTAGGTTTTTAAAAACCGTCATGCTGAATTTATTTCAGCATCTGTTTTGCATGAAAGACCCTGACCTGTAGCGAAGCGGAAAGCTACGCAGTAAAATAAATTCAGGGTGACGGAAAAGTTCTCTAAACAATAGCCTTGTAAAAATCTACATAAGCTTCATACATATTCTCAGCCTGATTAATTGCAGAAGAAGCAGCAATGCCATAAATTCCTGTAGCTAAAAGTTCAGGAATATCTAATAAGGTAACTCCTCCAACCGCTAGAATTGGCAAATCTATGTTTTCAGCATTCAACTTTTCTATTGCATCAGCATAACCTTTTACACCTAGCAATGGAGAATTATTGGGTTTGGTAGTGGTTACTTTAAAAGGTCCAAAACCAGCATAATCTGCGCCTTCATTTGCCAGTCTAATTAATCCCTCAACTGTATTAGCTGAACCTCCCAAGGTAAATTCTTCTCCAATTTGTTTACGCAGAGCGATGAAATCGGCATCCATATCTTCTATATGAAAACCTTGGATATCGGCTTTGCCTTTTAGATGAATATGATTGGTTACAATTAAAGTTGCGCCCCAATCATCGCAAATTTCTCCAATAATTTTTATATCTGCCAAAAGCTCATCATCAGCTTTGCTTAAACAACGATATTGAATCCATTTTGCACCAGCTTCACAAGCTACCTGAGCCTGTTCAATATGCGAGCTTTGTGGGATATCATGGGTGATGAAGTGCAGTTTTTCGATGTATTTTTTCATAATTAGCGTTAGGTGTTTCACTGAGCAAAGCAACGAGAAATCTCCAATTTTTAACCACAGTTTGTAGTAAATAAGAGATATCTCCTCGCTTGCTGCGTCTGATATGACGAATTTGTTATTTGGCTTTAGTTTTTTACTTTTCTAAAACTTAACGTTTAAACTTAATAAAAAGTTACGTGTTGCTTGTGGATAATAGTAATTGCCACGATCTAAAGCTCCATCGTAAAGATAACTGTAAGATCCACCATTGTTTTCGTAAAGTGTACTAAATATGTTGTTTGCCAATAAACTAATTCCTATATTTTTAACGCCAATAAATGCAGTATGGTAACTTAATCGAATATCATTTACAAAGAAGCTAGGCAAAGTACGGCTATCTGCTCCGGTATTATCTAAATTCTGTTTACCAACATACTTGCTAATAAAAGCAATTTCTCCATTTTTAATAAGTCCATAACCAATCTCGCTAGATGCAATTATAGATGGAGATAAAGAGATGTTAGTGTTTTTGTAAGTATTAATTAAAACTGTCTTATTTGTGTTATCAGCTTTATCATATATATATTCTGTAAATTCTTTTATTTTATTGCGACTTAAAGTAGCAGTGGCTGCCCAATAAAAATTGTTGCTAATTTGCCAACGACCATCAAATTCAATACCTGCCCTATAGCTATCAGGTACATTTTGTCTAGTTTTCCCACCCACTTCATTTAGTTCGCCAGTATTAATAAGTTGATCTTTATACAACATGGCATAACCATTAATGCCCAGAGAGAGGTTGCTTAATTGCGTTCTGTAACCAGCTTCTATATCTGTTAAATTCTCTGGTTTTGGTCTACTATTGATATTTGAATCTGTAAAATCTCTTCTATTTGGTTCCTTATTCCCAATAGCAACAGAAGCATAGACATTACTTTTCTCATTTAAACTATAGGTTAAACCTGCCTTTGGATTAAAGAAATTTAGCTTAGCATTTTGTTGTGCAGGATTACCTGCTAAATCTTTGCCGAAATAGGAGTAATAAACATTGCGATATTGTAAATCTGCAAAAATGCTGATTTTTTTTATTTGATAATTTACTCTTGCAAAGGTGTTAAAATCGGTTTTAAAAGCATCATTATCATTATACCTATGCCTCAATGATCCACTTGCATCATAATTAGCATATTTTGCCCAAATTACTTCATCAAAATGTTTACCATCATACTCATTATAAGCTCCACCCAAAATAAAGTTTAAATCATTTTTAGGGCTATAGTTTAACGAATAGGTTACACCATAAAAGTCGTTGTCAAGCCATAATCTTCTTACCAAGTCAGATTTTGTTATAGTTGTATTGCCAACTACGATAGGTTTGATGTTGTAGTCTGATAGCGTTTCGCCTGCCGCATATTCTTCATAGAAACCTCTTCCATAAGTATAATGGAGGGCGGCATTTGCTGTAAACTGACTGCCTAAAGTACGGGTGTAAAATAATTGATAATGATCTTGTTGATAGTTGTCAGTTTGGTTTTCGTAAGTAAAGTCGTTATGCCTTCTATCAATTTTTAACTGTTCTTCAGAAACCCCATTCCACGCTTGATATGTTTTTTCTACACCACTAAATACATTTGCACGAAGTATATCTTTTTTGCCATAATAGGCTCCCGAAGCAAAAAAAGATTTGAGGTCTGAGAAAGCACGATCTACATAACCATCAGATTTGATACGAGACAAACGTCCATCGAAACTAAATTTGTTGTTAATTAATCCTGTTCCTAAGTTTACGGTATTTTTCCATGTATTGTAAGAGCCAAAAGTGTTATTTAGCTCTGCATAGGCAGAGTCTCTTCTGGTGGTAGTTTGTATGTTTAAGCTTGCGCCAAAAGCACCAGCACCGTTGGTGGATGTTCCTACTCCACGTTGGATTTGAATGTTATCTACTGATGAAGCAAGATCAGGAAGGTTAATGAAATAACTTCCTTGGCTTTCTGCATCATTTAGCGGAATTCCGTTAACGGTTACATTTATTCTTGTTGCATCACTACCGCGAATTCGGATCCCTGTATAACCAATTCCGGTACCAGCATCAGAACTTACCACCACAGAAGGAGTTTGGTTAAGTAAATAAGGTAGGTCTTGTCCTAAATTGTTTTTTTCTAACGTGGCTTTATCTAAGTTTTTAAAGGTTGTAGCCATATTTTTCGATGCCCTAGTTGCACTAACCACAACCTCATCTCCTACAAAGCTTTGTGATGATAGGTTGAAATTTAGGGTGGCATTAGAGGTAAGATCAATACTTTTTTCTTCTGTTTTGTAACCAAGATAACTTACACTAAAAACATATTTTCCAGGAGCTAAGCTTAGTGTGTAATTGCCATTATCATCGCTAATTACAGTTGTTGTTCTGTTTTTTAGTTTAATTGTGGCACCAGGAAGTGAGTTTTGATTGTTAGTAGTTACTTTTCCGGTAACGGAAATTTGTGCCATTGCCACAAAAGGCAACAGCAAGGCAAGTAATGCCCACAGTCTTAATTTTTTCAATTGTTTTTTAATTTTTTTAGTTAAACCTGCCAAGAGTAGGGGTACTCCCGACGTTAGTTAAACTCCATAAACCATCCCTACGCCAGCATTACCTGGATCAGGTGCATCCGAGGTAGAGGGATGGATGGTTTTGAGGATGGAAGGTTTTTTGCGCCATGCATAAACCTTCTACCTTTTCACCTTCAACCTTCTACCTCAGAATGGGTATGTTCTCAGCCTTTATTTGTGTTTTTTACAAAACAAGGCACCCCTTATTGATGGTGCAAATGTAATATAAATTGTCTCATTCTGCTAATTTTTAACATTTGTTCAATATTTAATATTAGATGCTGACCAAAACAATTTAATTCCAGGATGTGAATTTGAGAAAATTACACCCCAATACGGCGATTAATTCCGCTATCTTTTTAGTTGGTATGCTTAAAATAGAGTGTTCATAAATCAATAAAGCCATATTGTGAAGTTTGGCTTGATTATGAATAATATGGGTATACCAAGAAACGTACAAATTATGAACACCTAAATATGATAGGAGTATTCCCATCTTATCCGTCCTGAGTTATGCAATTATAAAATTATTATTTCGAATTCTCTAATCAGAGTTTAAAGTACATCCCTACTTGTTCAGCATACAATTAAATCAAGTTAATATTTTGGCTTGATTGACATTTAACAACACTATATGAAGCAATTTTACACTAAATGTTATTGGTTAATGTTTTTGTTGGGGGCTATCCTTCTAACAAACTCAACTTCTTTAAAGGCTCAACAGTTATCAGATGATCAGACATCTGCTTATGTAAACACGGCCAATGGCCCACAACAAGTTAAAGTTAAAATATTTGGTGGGTCAACAGCATGTGCTAATGGTATATTGGCACTTACTTTACCTACAGGTTATACTTATAAACCAAATAGTGCTAAAGTTATTCCTTATGATGCAGCTGACCTGGCCGGTACACCTATTAACATTACAGCTGAAAGTATTTCTGGTTCGGTAACCAACTTAACAGTTCCATCTATACCAGTTGGCAATTACGTAATTATAACCTATGATGTAACAGCTGGCTGTGGTGCCGAAACTGGAAACATTAGCTATACCTTAAATGCATGTGGATCTCCAACTTCAACAGAAGCAGGACCAGTGAATATTCAAAAGGCAAAGCTTAATATTACAGTAAGCCCCGAAACATACGTTGCTGCTAGTACGGGCACAACATATACACGTAATATCTTAATTAAAAATGATGGTATTGGAAAGATTGATACTGTTTATTTAGACCGAAGTGTAGCGTCTGGGTTCACCTACGGAAGTTATACTGTAATTCCAAGTGCTGGTGTCACAATTATAAATCAAACATTAACAGCAAACAGATATCGTATCATAACAACTGGTTTAGCAATAGGTCAGTCGGTTACTGTTGCAGAGACTGTAACCATAAACAGTACAAGTAATATTTCAGCAAACTACGATGCTTGGTATGGTCCAAATGCAGCAAAATGCGTAGACCAAAATGGAACAGGGGTAGGGAGTGCTATTATAACAGCTACACCTCCAAACCCGGCAGCACCAGGCTTGGTATTAGCAGTAACTGCTTGGCCTACATTAAAATGTACAGGTGCTTCAGAATATGTTACCATCAGAATAACAAATAGCAATACTACAGAAGCGGCAACGTTAACCTCCTTAGTTGGATTTTTAAATCAGCATCCTGGCGCCACAACCACTAATGTTGGCCAAAGAGCTTTCTTTCTAGAAAATATTGCAGAAATAAGTACTTCAGGAGCTGGTGGACCGTGGGTTCCATTAACTGCTGTAACCAGAACAGGCGGATATGCCTATACTGCCGGCCACAATGTGGGCAAACCTATACAATCATCAATGACAAGCAGCGCTGGTAATATTGTTATTCCACCTAGTGGTGTTTATTTTGTTCGCTATAAAATAGCCTATAATCCTGTTAGCGAAAGTTGTCCGTCTAATAATGCTAGTTACTGGTTCTGGCCAAGATTAGAAGCGGTTTATGCTATTGCAGGGGTAGCTGGGCGTGTGAATTACTCAGATGACAATGGCAATAATTATTGGCAAATTGCTTCTCCATTTAACAGTTCTGCTCCAGATGCAGTAGGTGGAGTTGATTATATGATCAATATGAACTTTAGTGCCAGATTATTTAGTCAGGCTCAGTTTAATGACAATACAGGATATGTAAAACTTGTATTTACTTTACCAACAGCACTCACGCCTTCATTAACTCCGGCTGATAATACAATAAGTGACGGAACAAGTACCCTTACTCCAACAAGTGTAGCTTTTGATGCAGGTACTAGAAAATTAACCCTAATATTCAATAATCCCTTAGATGCAGCTAGATTTGGCAGTAATGTGAATAAGCGTTGGACTACAAATATCAAAACTCAATTTGTATGTACCGGTGCAAACATTAGCTACAATTATACCATGGATGGCTATGTTCAAATGGCAAGTTGTGGTCCAGAAATTAAGTTGTTGTGCGGTGCTACGGGTAGTTTCGAGGCTCATGCCTGTAATCCTTGCGGAATTGATGCTGCAACAAGCGATGGGGCAACATTAGTTAGAACAACAATCGGAACTATAGTTAATCCAGCTAATCCAATTAATCTATCACATTTTGTAACAGGAGATAGAGCCAATTTTACAGTTAGTGGGAGCGTAAACACCATTACGCCGGGTAAAGAGTTTCAATACTTGTTTGTAAACATGAACCCTCTAGGTTTAACTTATGGCACGCAATATCAATTTGAAGCTGGCACCACTGCTAGTGCAATTATTACCAGAGGAGGTATCGATTACACCATTACCAATATCCCCTTGGTGGGCACAACACCATTATCTGGCGAAACCCATACTATTCGTATCCATGCAGGAACAATGCCTGCGGCGCTTGGGGGTAAATTCTTAGATAATGATCTGGTTAAAGTCATCATTCCACTGCGCTTTTTAGTAAATGCAGATCAATATTTAAGTATAAAAGGGACAATTTATGCTGCAGATGTGGCAGAACCAACTCCTGTACAGCGTTTATACTGTGATCATGGTTATACAGCCAGAGGTCGTGCCGTTTTGGTAAGTCAGAGCATTGCAAATGGAGCAAATGTTCGTTTTGACAACTGTGCACAAATTACAAGTGGTCTTGAAGGAAGAACAGACATTAATTATATGTTAAATGGTAGCAATAGTTTAAAAGTATTTAATAATGAGATTAGGGAGTTCTTTACTATTCCAAATACATTTACCATAAGAACACGTGATTTTGAACAAATTACACAAATTCGCGTGGTGGTAAATTATCAACAGGGAGGTGCAGCTCCAAATGTTACATTTAACCCAATTGGAGCGCCTGTACCGGATGGCGCAGGTTACCATACGTTCACTTTCAACCTCAGTTCACTTACAAGTAGTTTAGCTGACCCTAAAATTAATCAGTCAGCTCTGATACAAATTTTCCCTCGATATAAAATTACCTGTGCTTCAAGTAATTTCTCTGGAGCAAGTAATTATGCAAATACCTATTACCCTTTCAGTGGAACGTTAAGCCACTTAAACCAAGGAGCAACTGCCGTTGCTCAAGCAGTTGATGCTACAAATGGAATATTTATTCCAGTAAACATGACCACAGGAGCTGCTATAAAAACTATTGCAGGTAATACTGCTACTTGGGATGTACACATCTCTAATATTTATAATGTTGTAAAAAGTAATTTATGGTTAGCTCCAAATGCTGTAACTGGTTTCTCTAGTATAAAAGTATTCGAAATTTCAACAATTGGTGCTGCTACTACAGGTACTGAAGTTGTAGCAAATGCCGCAGGATTATATCAATTGGGGCAAATGCCAGCCTATGGCAATAAATATTATCGTATTGTGGGTACACTTGCAGAGTGTAACAATGTGCAAAAATTAGATATTGTATACGATTTCAATTGCGAAGGTTATCCGGCAAGTTTACAAGCAGGTAAAAATGGATGTAGAGCTAAAATATTAAATTTAGAAGCCCATCCTACTCCTGCATCTTTACAGGTTTCAATTGAAGCTCAACCTACAAATCCTCACGAAATTTGTAATGACCTTACCTATACTTTCAGGATCAATAACTCTTCACTTGCTATTGTAAAAGATCTAGGCTTAAATATAGGTTTAAATGGAGTTAATTATGTTGCAAATAGCTTACAAGTAGCAACAGTTAATGGACTTACTACACCAGCTGCTGGAGATTATACCGCACCAGCTACAGGATCTGTTACTTCAACAGGTGTTGGGGCTTATGATGTTTCTATTAATGGATCTCAAATAACAGCCGGACAATTTATATGGATCAAGGTTTCATTTAAACCCGATGGATGTAATTTTGTAAGTGGTCAGCGTTTAAAAGTAAATGCTCATGGTAAAGATGTATGCGGAAACATCAAGCTTGGAGATAATGAAGTACTCAGCAATAGAATAAATATTGATGGCGTACCTACTTTATTGCCAACTGTCGAAATAACTTCTTCAGCTACTCCGATCATTGTAAATGCAAATGGCAGCTTTAGTGTAAGTGCATATAAATTAAAAATCGAAAATAAAGGAAGTATTGCTATTGATGCGACTTCAGGTTATGGATTTGACACCAAATTGCCTGCAAATTGGACACTCGTTCCAGCTTCAATTGTATATAATACTGGAACAGCAACTTATACTGGTATTAATCCATCTACTGGCGAACATCAATTTTCTTTCTCTGGTGGCTTATTGCCAGGGGGATCGGTAGAATTAACAGTGCCAATAAATCTTGCAAAAGAATATGTAAGCACTTTAACTTGTGGTGCCCCATTACAGATACAAGAATCTGTGTTTGCTAAATTTACACCTACTGGTGCATGCGCAACAACTTGCGAAATCAATCATGTAATTAGCGATAATTCTTTATCATCACTAATTGTCCCTACTCCAAATGCACCAACTGGCAATGCATCACAAAATTTTTGCGATAATGCAGTAGAAGCGAATAAGCCAACTCTAGCTAATGTGGTATTAACTGGAGGCAATTTTATTAGGTGGTATGATAGTGCTACAAAATTATTTGCAGATTCTATTCCTTCTACAACAAAGTTGGTAAATGGAACCACATATTTTGTGCGTAATGCATTAGCTAATAATGGAACTTGCCAAAGTGCACCTTTTGCAGTAACAGTGGTTGTAAAACCTTTGTTAACGCTAGCAAGCATCGTAGAAAACTGTGCTCCAAATGGCTTAACTTATAAATTAACAGTAACTGTAAATGGTACAGCTCCATTTGTAGCTACAGGTACTGGAGCACCTGGTACTTGGGTTGGTAACGTTTGGACATCTGCAGCAATACCTGCAGGTACAATCTACGATATCAATTTTGCCGACGTTAATAATTGTAATACCTTAAATGTTAAGGACGATGCACCAGAATGTTGCGTGTTTACGGTAGTTTGCCCAACATTTGCACCAACAATGGTATCTTGTTACTCTGCTATACCAACTAAAACAACATATTCAGTTGCCGAATTTACAGCTTTGGGTGGTTCGGTATCCGCTAATCATTGTGGAGTAATAGAAATTACTGCAACTAATAGTGCAGATCCTGGTTGTAATGGTACAGTTACAAGAACATATAGAATTACTGCTTACGAAGATGTAAATGCTAATGGTGTAAAGGATGCAAGCGAAACGGTGGTATTGTTTACTCAAGATTGTTTACAAACCATTACTGTTAAGGATGAAGTTGCGCCAATAGGAACTGCTCCTATAGGTACAACAGCTATTAACGCATGTTTTGTAAACGCAACAATAGTTCCTATAGGTGCTCCTGCATTTAATGCAATTACTGCTGCTGCAGGTTATACAGATAATTGTAATGGAGCTGTAACGGCTACTTTAACAAATACTGCAGTTACTGGCAACAATTGTGCTTGGACATTAACCTATACTTTTGAGGTTGCCGATGTGTGTGGTAATAAATTAAGTAACCAAACAATTGTACACACAGGTGGAGACAAAACAGCGCCTACTGGCACAGCACCCACAGGCATAACAAATATTAATGCGTGTTTTGTAGATGCAACTACTGTTCCGGTTGGAGCTCCAGCGTTTAACGCAGCTACTGTTGCGGCAGGCTATACAGATAACTGTAGTGGAGCTGTAACGGCTACTTTAACAAATACTGCAGTAACTGGCAATAATTGCGCTTGGACACTAACCTATACATTTAGCGTGGCTGATGCTTGCGGAAATAAATTAGAAAATCAAACAATTGTTCATTCTGGGGGAGATAAAACTGCTCCAACTGGAACTGCTCCAACCGGTACAACGAACGTCAATGCCTGCTTTGTAAATGGTATTACTGCTCCAACAGGTGCACCCATATTTAACGCTATTACAGCAGCAGCAGGGTATACAGATAACTGTAGTGGCGCAGTTACCGCTACTTTAACAAATACAACAGTAACTGGAGATAACTGTGCTTGGACACTTACCTATACATTTAGCGTTGCAGATGCTTGTGGCAACAAACTAGACAACCAGGTCATTGTACACACAGGTGGAGATAAAATAGCACCAACCGGAACAGCTCCAATAGGTACAACCGGCATCAATGCCTGTTTTGTAAATGCAACAACTGTTCCAGCTGGTACGCCTGCTTTTAATACAACAACAGTTGCAGCTAGTTATACCGATAATTGTTACGGTACAGTTACAGCTACACTAACAAATACAAGCGTAACGGGAAATAACTGTGCTTGGACGGTAACCTATACATTTAGCGTGGCTGATGCTTGCGGAAATGCGTTGTTAGACGAAAAAATCGTTCATTCTGGAGGAGACAAGACCGCTCCAACTGGAACAGCACCAACCGGTATTACTAATATTAATGCCTGTTATGTAAATGGCACAACAGCGCCTGTAGGAACACCTGCATTTGATCCTGTTGCGGCAGCGGCAGGTTATACCGATAATTGTAGCGGAACAATAACAGCTACTTTGAACAGTACAGCTGTGACAGGTAATAGCTGCGCATGGATAGTAACCTATACCTTCGAAGTTGTGGATGCATGTGGAAATAAGTTAGAAAACCAAAAAATTGTTCATACCGGTGGCGATAAAACAGCGCCAACTGGAGCAGCACCAAACGGAACAACTAACGTAAATGCATGTTATATAAATGCAACTACAGCTCCTATTGGAGCACCAGCATTTAATGCTGTTACAGCAGCTGCAGGCTACACTGATAATTGTGGAGGAGTAGTTACTGCTACCTTAACAAATACAGCAGTAACTGGTGATAACTGCGCATGGACATTGGTTTATACTTTCAGCATAGCAGATGCTTGTGGCAATATATTAACAGATCAGAAAATAACACATACTGGCGGCGATAAAACAGCACCAACAGGCACTGCTCCAGCAGGCATAACTGGTATCAACGCTTGCTTTGTAAACGCAACAACAGTTCCCGTAGGTACACCAGCATTTAATGCTACAGCAGCAGCTGCGGCTTATACAGATAATTGTGGTGCTACAGTACTTGCAACCTTAACTAACACTGTTGTAACGGGAAGTAACTGTGCTTGGACGGTAACCTATACATTTAGTGTAGCCGATGCTTGTGGCAATGTATTAGCAGACCAAAAAATTATACATACTGGTGGCGATAAAACAGCTCCAACCGGCACTGCACCGCAAGGATCATCCAACATCAATGCATGTTTTGTAAATGGCAATACTGTTCCATCTGGCGTGCCAGCATTTAATGCAATTGCAGCAGCAGCAGGTTATACAGATAATTGTAATGGAGCTGTAACAGCTAATTTGGTTAATACTTTGGTAACGGGTAATAGCTGTGCTTGGACAGTAACCTATACCTTTACTGTTGCAGATGCATGTGGCAATAAATTAGAAAACCAAAAAATTATACATACTGGTGGCGACAAAACTGCTCCGACCGGAACAGCTCCAGTAGGCACTACAGGTATTAATGCATGCTACATCAGCGAAAATACCATACCTACAGGTACACCTGCATTTGATCCTGTTGCGGCAGCAGCAGGTTATACAGATAATTGTGGTAGTACAGTAACCGCAATATTAACAGATACAAAGATTACTAGAAACAACTGTAATTGGACGGTAACCTATACATTTAGCATAGCTGACGAATGTGGAAATACATTGCCTGATCAAACAATTATACATACTGGTAGCGACCAAACAGCACCTAAGTTTGTAGGTACTTTACCTGTAAATATAAAAGCAGAATGTGGTGCCATACCTGTAGCTCCAATTTTAACCGCAACAGATAATTGTAGTATGGCTACAGTAACCTTTACCGAAACCAAAGGTAATAGCACTGGCTGTGGAAGTGCAATTGTGCGTACTTGGACAGCAACTGATGCTTGTGGTAACAAAACAGTACATACACAAACAATTACGGTAGAAGATAATATTGCACCAGTATTTACGGGTACTTTGCCAGGTAATATCACAGTTAACTGCGATCAAATTCCAACTGCCGCTACCCTAACTGCAACAGATAATTGTGGTACGCCTGATATACTGTACAATGAAGTTAAAACCGCAGGTAATTGTGCAAATGAGTATATGCTAACACGTACATGGACGGCTAAGGATATCTGTGGAAATACAGTTACGCATAGCCAAATCATTAGGGTCGAAGATAAAACTCCTCCTGTATTTGTGGGAACATTGCCTAGAGATATTAAAGTAGGATGTGATGCTATACCTCCTGCTCCAGTTCTCGCTGCAACAGATAATTGTGGAGCTGCAACAGTAACTTACGCAGAAGTTAGAACAGTAGGTGCATGTGAGGAAACAGGTTTCATCATAACACGTACATGGACAGCTACAGATGCCTGCGGAAACACAACTATCCACAAGCAAATAATTAATGTTGAAAATACCTCGCCGGCTATTACAGTAGAAAAGATAGCGGATGTGAAAATTGTTAGGCAAGCGGGTGATATAATTAGGTATACCATTGTGGTAACCAACTCAGGTAATTTAACGCTTCGTAATATTAAAGTTGTAGATCCTTTAACAGGTTTGTCTGAAACTATAGCGGTTTTAGCCCCAGGAGAAAAGAAAACGTTCACAACAAGTTATGTTGTAAAAATTTCCGATTTCAACTCTGGTAAGGTAATCAATGTAGTTAATGCTAATGGTACCGATCCGAAGGGTAATCCGGTTACAGGTACAGCTACTGAAGAGGTAGTTGTAGAGCCATTAAAATTAAATATACCAAACGTAATTACACCTAATGGCGATGGTAAGAATGATTCATTCTATATCGATGGGCTTGAAGCTTATCCTGAGAATAACCTAATCATATTTAACCGTTGGAATAATGAGGTTTACAATAGCAATGGATATTACAAAAACAATTGGACAGGTGAAGGCCTAAACGATGGTACGTACTATTATCTATTGAAGATCAAAAACAAATCTGGTGCTTGGCAGGCCTTAACAGGATTTATCACTTTATTAAGAAAAAATTAATCCCAATTAGTAAAAGATGAAAAGAGGAATAATCATATTAGTAATTCTGGTTCTGGCACAAGTTGTCAAAGCACAGCAGGATGCACAGTATAGCCAATATATGTTCAATGGAATTTATATTAATCCAGCTTATGCCGGATACAAAGAACAAACAAATTTGCACAGCTTCTATCGTAACCAATGGACTGGGATAACGGGTTCTCCTAAGAGCATGAGCTTAGCTGTTGATGGAATAGCAAATGAAGGAAACGTAGGGCTTGCATTCCAAATCGCATCAGATAAATTAGGGGCACAGAGCAACTTATCTGCCTATGGCAATTATGCCTACCGAATTAGAATGAATGCTGAGGGGACTTCGAGATTGGCTTTTGGAGTTGGTTTAGGTGTAATACAAAATGCTTTGCATGGAGATATGCTAAATCCAAGAGATCAAGGAGATCAATATATCCCAGTAGGAACTGAAAGGGAGTTGGCACCAGATGCAAGAGCTGGAGTTTATTATTCAAATGATAACTTCTATGCAGGCTTTTCTGTAGATAATCTTATCGCCCAATATGCCATCAAGAATAGAAATATAGGCATCAATTTCCCTATCCCAAAAGCACATTATTATTTAACTGCTGGGATGATGATGCCCATAAGCAATGGTTTACAACTTAAACCATCATTCCTTTTAAAGGATGATAAAGGAGGGCCAACAAGTTTGGATGTGAATGCTTTTGTCTTGCTAGGTGAAAGAATATGGCTGGGCGCAAGTTACCGCACCGCAGTTAAACTTTACAATAAGGATTATTTGCAGAGAGATCTGGATAAAAAAAACTCTTTCGTAGCAATGACAGAAATTTATGCTGCTCCCCAATTAAGAATAGGGTATGCATTTGATTATAGTCTAAATAAATTGCAGCCTTATAGTGGAGGAACACATGAAATTTCAATAGGCTATTACTTTAAGCAAAAGAAAGTTAGAATGGTAACACCGAGATATTTTTAAGACATGAAAAACACAATTAAAAGAAGTGCTATTCTATTACTTTTGTTATTAGGTTCACAATTTAGTAAAGCACAATATGTTTTAAAACAAGCTGATGCACAATTTGAATTGTTTAATTATACAAACGCAATTAAACTCTATACTGAGGCCTATAAAAAGGAGAAGAGCTTGCATGTTACCGAGCGTTTGGCAGAAAGTTACAGTTTGATCCAAGATTATGTAGCTGCTGAGAATTGGTATGCTTTACTAGTTAAAATGGAGGGTGCAAAACCTGATGCTACTTTGAAGTATGCACAGGCTCTACGTAGTAATGCGAAGTATAATGAAGCAAAAGTACAGTTTAATGCCTATGCAGATAAGCAAAGTAATGTAAGTAGCCAACAAAGAAGTTTATGGTCACTTTCTTGCGACTCTGCAATGTATTGGATGAAAAATCCAAAATTGGTAACCATAGCCAATCAGAAAAATTTTAATAGTGTACAATCTGAATGGGGCACTGCACTGTATAATAATATGATTGTGTTTGCATCAGATAGGTCAAATTTAACTGTAAATGAGCAAAAAACTGATCGCCCATTTTTACGTTTTGCAGGCTGGAGAGCTCCAAATAGAACAAGTTATAACTGGACGGGAAACAGTTATTTAAATCTTTATTCAGTTAACAACCAAACACAAGCTATACAGCAGTTTCCAATAAATGTTGGTACAGATTATCACGTTGGTCCAGCTAGTTTTTCAGCAAATGGAAATGAGGTTTATTTTGCTTTAACCCGTATTCCTGAAAAATTGGAGTATCAAACAATAGGTAAAGAAAAAATTGCTACCATTAATACGGAGTTGTATTATAGTAAAAAGTCAAATGAGGGCACATGGTCTGTACCAACTTCTTTTAAATATAACGATGTAAACAAACATTCTGTAGGCGATCCTTTTATTACTAAGGATGGGAAGAGGTTGTATTTTGTGTCAAATATGGCCGGGGGGCTTGGCGGAACTGATATTTACGTTGTAGATAAAACCAATGATGATGATTGGGCAACTCCAATAAACCTAAGAGATATAAATACTCCGGGTAATGAACGTACACCATCAATAGCCGACAATAATTTATTTTATTTTGCAACAGATGGCAACATTGGAATGGGTGGGCTAGATATTTTTAGTGCTAAAATTAGCGGCACTCAAATAAGCAATATCCAAAATATGGGTTACCCAACAAACTCTCCCCAAGATGATTTTGCATTTACTGCAACAGGAAAGTTGACCGGGTTTTTATCCTCAAATAGAATTGGTGGTTTGGGCAGCGATGATATTTATAGTTTCCTAGCTAAAGAAATTATGGTAGAGAAGCCTGTTTTTGCATTACAAGGAAAAGTATTGAACAAAGAAACCAACCAACCCATTAATGCTGCGGTTGTTCAGTTAACTAAAGTAAATGGTACAACTGTAAATACAACTTCAGACGAAGCAGGAAATTTTAAATTCAATTTAGCAGAGCAATCAGCATATAACCTATCTGCAGAGAAGACGGGTTATATTAAGACAACAGGGTCAACTGCGAGTACAGTAGGGCTAACTCAATCAACAGTGTTAACAAGAAATCTATTTCTAGATCAGATTGTAATTGGCAAAGCAATTCGAATAGACAACATTTTTTACGACTTTGATAAGTTCAATATTAGGCCGGATGCCGCATTGGAGCTGGATAAATTAGTAGCGACGCTGAGCGAGAACCCAACGATCTGGATAGAGCTGGGTTCGCATACCGACAGCAGGGGCAACGATGCCTATAACCAGAAGCTATCGCAGAACCGGGCAACGGCTGCCGTGAACTATATCATCAGCAAGGGCATTGCAAGGGAAAGGATCACGGCTAAAGGCTATGGAGAAACAATGCTGGTTAACCAATGCAAGAATGGTGTGAAGTGTACTGACGAAGAGCACCAGCAGAATAGAAGAACCGAGTTTAAAATCGTTAAACAGTAGTACTTACTATTGGTTTATAAAGGGGTAAAAAACACAAAGGTTTTTGCCCCTTTTTTATTGATTAACTTGTTTTTAAAAATTGATCAATAACACCTATAGCATTTTGCAAACGATCTTCTATTCCACTTATCACAACATAATTGGCATTCAAAGCCTTCAGTTCCTTATGCCAAACCTCCATAAAATGTTCACGCATGTGTGGGAAATCACGAAGAGGATCATCCTGCCAAGGTAGATCGATATCTAGTAAAAGATAAAAATCATAAGGATGATTCTTTAATCCATCTAAAACAACCTGAGGTGTTGTGCCAAACATTTCATCGCTCCAAATTTTTACGGTTAAAAAGGTAGTGTCACAAATGATAAAATCAGTTTCTGCCATTGATAAAATAGAGTCCTCTAAAGCAACCTGACCATGAAACATGTTAATCTCATCTTGTATTGTACAATCTGTAGTGAGTGCAGCGCAATAGTAACGGGCATATTCTGGCACCCAAGCAACTTTATAATATTTGGCCAATTGTTGAGATAAGGTAGACTTACCAGTGCTTTCTGGGCCTACAATAGCTATTTTTTTAACTGTTTTGTTCACGATAAATTCTCCTCCAATCTATATAACCCATTGTAGCAATAAATATATATAGGGCATACATTAATCCAGTTGCATACAATTCTTTAGAGAAGTAAACACCTACGTAAATCACATCTACAAAAATCCACATTAACCAGTTTTGAATTACTTTTCTTGCTAAAAATATTTGAGCAATTATACTACAAGCAGTACAAAAACTATCAATAAAGGGAAATGAGGCATCAGTTTTATGGAATAAGGTAAACCCTAATATTGCTGTGAAAGCCACTATAGCAATTAATGAAAGTATAACTTCTTTGCCAGTAATGTTTGTTAGGGGTCTTTCTTGAGTAGGATTATTCCTTTGTTGGTTCCAATAGTACCAGCCATAAATATTGGTTGCTAGGAAATAAAGCTGTAAGCCAGCATCTGCATATAATTTTCCCTCAAAAAAAATAAAAACATAGATGATAACACTAATGCATGCAATTGGCCAGTTCCAAATATTGTTTTTAGCAGCCAACCAAACGCAGAGTATTCCTGTAAATACACCGCCCCACTCTAACAATCCTGTGTTTTTAAAAAAATAGATTATGCTGTCAAAAAATTCAAATTGTAAGGTGTTCTCCAATAATAGCATGTTCAAATGTATAAAATAGATGCGAGTTATTGAAAATAGGAAATGGAAGTATATAGAATCAAAAAATCCGATAGGGAACAACCCCTACCGGATAATAAACCAAACAAACTATTTATGAAGAATATCCTCAAACATAAATGTTGAGGAAGCTTTAGATCTTAGCGACTAATCGTCTTCAATCATTAAGCATACCTTCAAAACGGTATTCATTTACATTTAGTACAACTTTATTGCCAATACTAATTTTTGTAATACTTAATGACTTTAACATGACTTCGCTCCCAAAATCATGTGATTTTAGTTTTTAAACTAATTACTTAACAGCTTGTTCCTTTAAATGTTTTAATTTTTTAAAATAATTTGTATCGATTTTACTACAGGTTTACGGGTGAATATGATTTTTAAAACAATTAGATGCCTCAGCTGTTGATAATTAAAGGATTACAACATCTAATAAGAGATTAATTCTAGCGCTCCATCAAATAGAAGTTAAATTAAAATCTTAATATCATGAAAAGAGCGAGTTTAAAATTTTTAGCCATTGCAGGTTTATCAATAGGATTACTTGCATTGGGCCCAATTAAAGAAGGTGGTATACAAGGTAAAGTAACCCCTGCAGAAGGTGCCAAAGAAGTGGTGGCAGTTGCCGGAACCGATACTTTAAGGAGCCAAATTAGCAATGGTGCTTTTGTATTTAGCAATGTTAAAAAAGGAACTTATACCATTTGGATAAAAGCAAATGCACCTTATAAGGATGCTTCAGTAGAAAATGTGGCGGTTACAGATAGTGCAACTACAGATATTGGAGAAATCAAATTACTACAGTAAAATATTCGTTTGTAAAAATAGGGAGAGGCTGCATCATAAGTCATTTTAGCCTTGGTGTAGCCAGGTAATATTTTATCATGACTGCCATCTTAAAAAAAAGGCAATTTTCTATCTAGAAAATTGCCTTTTTTTGTTGCATTTCAACTTTTTCAAAAACCCGTCAAATTTAAATTCTGCTTGTGAATTGTGACTTTGATTTATGAGACCGCCTCAATAAGTAATTGGTTTAAATATTATCAATTATACTCGATATCAATCAATGGAGTTGCATAGGCAGCACCTTTCCATGCTGATTTATTTTGTTCGGATACAGCAATCGGTAGAAACAGTATTAATTTATATTTTCCCGGCGATAAGCTTTTGCTAGGCTTAAGAATTCTATTTTGTACATCTTCTCTCGTTTCAACTTGTTTTACATTCTTAAGTATCAAATTGATTTTCCACTCACCTCCAGCGGGAATATCAATAAATTCCATTTTTTTGATGTCGCTATTTTCTATTCTCCCATTGATAGACACTCGGTTGTCTGGAACAACAGTTTCCGAGCGAAATCTCCATTTACGATCTTTACCAGGGCTATTAATTTTTTCTGGACTTATACTGGGTATAGAAATATCAAATCCACGTTCATTGAATAAGCTCACAGTTAATCGATCTACAATATTTTTCAAGGAAATAGCCATGTTAGCATTATTTTTTACAACCAATGTAAAATGAATGCCATTGCCAGCTAAAGGTTGTTTAGCATTGATTACAGTACTAACAGTTACCAAATCTTTTGAGCTGCCCAAAGAATTATTTGATGTTTTAAATTTAATCTCAGTGCCTGTTTGAGCGCTAATTGAATTGCTGTTTAATAAAAACGCAAAGCACATTATGCAGAGATAGTTTATTTTATTTTTCATTTCGAATAGATTAAAGTTAAATATTAATAAGGACAATTGGAGCATGCTGGCCAAGAAGGATTACTACTTTTTAAATTGCATATAGAAGTTCCAACAGGGTCTACAACAGCATGTTCAGCCGTATCTGTAGGGCCATTTGGAGTATGATCACCAAG